>ERZ1032446.11-NODE-11-length-113418-cov-13.822870_pt1 | contig 113418 bp, 102 predicted proteins | sample MGYA00518035_ERZ1032446 | MGnify/ENA primary metagenome ERZ1032446 (study PRJEB33718, sample SAMN03160204) | human skin metagenome | collected 2014-02-25 | study: EMG produced TPA metagenomics assembly of the PRJNA266117 data set (Human skin bacterial metagenome... | reverse complement strand
TCGGGGGATTAGCAAGGACTCGCTTCGCTCGCCTTGCATACCCCTCCTCGCTCGCGCCACATGAAAGTAAACTTTCATGTGGCGCTCGCTCGTCGGGGTGACAGGATTTGAACCTGCGACATCCTGCTCCCAAAGCAGGCGCGCTACCAAGCTGCGCTACACCCCGGAAAGGTACAGTTCATCGTACCGGAAAGTTCGAGTTGGAGGAAACCCATCAGACCCGGTAGACTCATTTACACGCGGGCGTAGCTCAATGGTAGAGCCCCAGCCTTCCAAGCTGATTACGCGGGTTCGATTCCCGTCGCCCGCTCTGTTGACTAAAAGCCGGGCTTTAGCCCGGCTTTTAGTCAATCTGTGGGGTCGCGACGGGAATCGAACCAGTTCGCTCAGCGGCAGCGACGCAGTCGCATGAGCCGCTGAGTAAAACGGTGGAGGCGTTAAAAAACGGCACCGATGTGCCGTTTTAGCCGAAACACCCTAAAAAAACTCCGTCGCCCGCTCCATTATCACGTCGAGAATGATAAATAGGTTCTGGCGTTAGCGGGTATACCCTAAGGGGGTCAAAGCGTTAGCGAGTGTATAGCGCGTTTGCCCTGACCTGCAGAAACGCTTTCCTCTCTTTCGGCTGAGCGAGCGTTTGCGTTAGCAGGCGTTGATTTGGTCGAGGCGGACGCTATGGTCGGCGACCTCGGTAACGAGTTCAGCGTCGTGGGTGATGACGATGACGACGGCACCGGTATCAGCGAGTTTGCGCATCACTTGAGAGATTGCGACGAGATGCTTGTAGCCCACACCTGATGTCGGCTCGTCGAAAATGTAGACCTTCTTGTTCGCGGCAAGCACGGTGGCGATGACCAGGCGTTGGCGCTGCCCACCAGACAGCGCTTGCGGATGGTCGGACTCGTGCTCCGCAAGATCGAGTTCTTCAAGGATCGCCTGGGCGTCGATGTGTTGTTTTTCGGCTCTCGTTATCCCGAGCGTGACTTCGTCAATGACTGTGTCCGAGAACAGCTGCCGGGTGGGGTCTTGCATGACAAGGTATGCGTCCCGGCTGGCGAATTTCTGTCCATTGAGTGTGATGGACGTATGCTTGGCCTTTTCAAGTCCGCAGACGATCCGTGCCAGTGTTGATTTGCCCGACCCGCACGGGCCAATGAGCGCTGTGATTTTCCCTGCCGGAAAGAGCGCATGGTCGACGTTGAGAACCGTTTTCCCGTGCCGGTAGGCGAAGGTGAGATTGCTAATCTCCAGCCCTTCCCCTGCCGGTTCCGGAAGTTGTGGCATAGGCACAGTCACTAGGGATCGCAGTCCAAGCTGTTTGCGCTCCTCATCCGAGGTAGCGTAGAACTCTTCGCCGGTTGCGGTGAGGGCGATGTTGCCTTTATCGAAGCAGTAGACACGGTCAGCGATCCCGGAAAGGAAACTTAGCCGGTGTTCAGCAATGATGATGGTGTGTCCATCGGCTTTGAGCCTGGCGATGAGTGTGGCGAGTTGGTCGATAACGTCAGCGGACAAGTTCGCGGTCGGCTCGTCAAAGACGATCAGCGACGTGTTGTTGCACATGGCGACGGCGCAGGCCACGCGTTGCATCTGCCCACCCGACAGTTGTGTGACGCGGGATTCCAACAGGTCGGCGATACCTAACTCGGCTGCAACCTCGTCAATGCGGGCACGGATCTCCTGCGGGTCGCGGCCGAGATTTTCTGGGCCGAAGGCGAGTTCTTGGCGCACGTGAGTGGTGTAGAACTGGGTGCGCGGGTTTTGAAACACTGTCGAACAGTGGTGGGCAAGCTCTGATAGATCTACTCGCGCCACGTCAATGTCGTCGACTGTGACGCTTCCGGTAAGGTCGCCGTCGTGAAAGTGCGGGATGAGCCCGTTAAACAGCCGCAACGCGGTGGTCTTCCCCGACCCTGACGCGCCACACAGCAAGGTGACAGTTCCCGGCGAAATAGTGAGGTTGGCGTCATTGATTGAGGGGTGGTCTGCTCCTCGATAGGTGAAGGTGACCCCAGTTGCTTGGGCTATTGTCATAGGACGATTCTCCATATCGCGAAGCCGATAACGACGAGCAGAATGACCGCGTCGATTACACGGAATTTCACGACTGTGACCGAGGTGGGCTTTGCGGTTCCGCCCAGTCCGCGCACGAGGGCGGCCGATGCCAGTTCGTCCCCGCTGCGTACCACGGTCGATAGCAGCGGGATTGTGAAGTATTGCGCAGCGCGCAACGAGAGACCAGACATACCGCGTAGTTTCATGGCATCTGAGATCGCTTTAACCTCGTGGCCAATCACGGGCAGCACACGTAAGGCAACCGAGATTGGGATCGTGAAACAGGTTGGGATTCGTGAGCTGACCAGTGCTTTTTGTAAGGTGGCGGGTCGGATCACGCCGATCGCGTAGGCTCCCATTCCTGCGCTGACACTGAATCGCCACATCCACTGCAAAAACAGCACGAGGAACGCGCTGGCCGTTGACTTCCACACCAGTGGTATCACGAAGACGAGCCCGCCGAGGACCGCAAACGTGGCCAGGTAGACGGCCACCCAGCTCGGGCGCACGAGCGTGTTGGGGTTGATCGCAGCGCTCGCCAGCATCACGGCGGCGAATCCGCCCAGAGCACACACGAACCATGGCGAGTAGGCACTGTAGATCGTGGTGGAGACGATGACGAGCGCTGCGATAATCGTGCGCGGGTCGGGAAGTTTAGACAAGACCGGCCCGTTCAAAGTGTTTGCGCGCGACCCTGGTTCCCATCAGACCTGCGATCCAGCCACCGATGAGCATCACGACGAAGAAGCCCAGCAGAATTGGAATCGTGACAACCTGCGCCATCTTGGCGGCGTAGTCTGCGTCCATTTGTTCGGCAATCTGCAACATATATGCGTCTTGGTTCATAAATAGCGGCATCCACGGTGACACGTAGATCGGCAGAATAAACAGTGCGTATGCCAGCGGAACGCGAACCTTCACGCTCTTCGGCCCCTTGGTGATGACTAGGTCGGCGAGCAGGCCGAATACAGCGGCCACCGCGATGCCGCCCACCCAGTGGCCGGTCACGGAGAAGAGGATTTCGATAATGATCAGCATGATTGTCAATGCCCCCATCTTCGGAGTGCGTGCTGTGAACAGCGCAAAGACGATGCCGTTAACGAGGATAGAAAGCATGAAACCGGCATACATGGCGGCGGGGATGAACCCGAGCATTCCGAATGCAAACACGATGACGAACATCAAGGCGGTGAAGACGCCAATGTTGATGAAGTCGCGCGTGTTGAGGCGCGAGGACGTGCGTGTGGACGTAGTTTTTCCTTTCATGTGCTTATACGTGCTGTGTTTAGACGAGTTGCCATCCGGCTGCGTTGATGCGCTCTTGCCAGAAATCGCGGTATTGACCTGGCTGGTTGACCAGCTCATCGTGAGGCCCGCGCTGGGCGATACGCCCACCGTGGGAGAGCACAATGATTTGGTCAGCTTGGCGAATGGTTTCCAGTTTGTGGGCGATGACAATCAGTGTGGAGTGTTTGCGTAGCTCGTTCATCGCCGCAACAATGTTGGCTTCATTTTCCGCGTCCAACGCGCTGGTGGCCTCATCGAACAGCACGATCGGGGCTTTCTTCACCAAGGCGCGAGCGATGGACACTCGTTGGCGTTCCCCACCTGACAGTGCACGCCCGCCAGCACCCGCCAATGAATTCCAGCCGTCTGGGAGGCGGTTGACGATTTCCGTCACGCCCGACAGATCAGCGGCCCACTTGATTTCTTCATCGGTAGCTTCTGGGTTGCCAAGGCGAATGTTGGCTTCGAGAGTGTCGTTGAATAAGTAGACGTCTTGGAAGACGAGAGACACCTGGCGCATCAGGTCTTCGATGGTTTGCTCGCGCACATCAACCCCGCCAACATTTACGCTGCCGGACTGCACATCCCAGAAACGTGCAATCAACCTTGCGATTGTAGTTTTTCCGCATCCGGAAGGGCCAACCAGGGCACACATGCCGCCTTGTGGGACGTGGAAGGAGATGTCGTGCAGAACCGCGGTGGCCGGGTCGTAGCCGAAGGTGACGTCCTCGAAACGAACATCACCAGGGGCGTTTATCGGTGTGGAGGTGCCAGGTTCAGCTAGTTCGGGGGCGTCCATGACCTTGTCAACGTGGTTCATTTGCTGACGGCGTTCTTCCAGCCCGGTCATGCTGCCGCCGATGTCTTGGAGCATGGTGGTGAACCGCAGGCACATGCCGATAGTGACCACAGCGTTCAACGCGTTCATCTGGCCGCCGAGAGCGAGCTGGGCGGCCAGCCAGATCATTACCACGACAAGGGCTTGCACGAACATTCCGTTAATCAGGTTAGCGAGTGTTTCGATCCATAACGCGGTGCGTCCTTTGCGGTCAGCCTGTATGAATGCCCGATCAAGAGCCGGGTAGTCATCGGCGACGTGACAGGAACGCAATGCACCTTGGCAGGTGGCGAATTCGACCATGCGAGCCGCCAACTCTGACTCGGCTGGTTCGGAAACCTGCTTACCTTTATCAAGAAGCACGCGGGAGATATGGAGGAAGGCGAGCATAATCGGGAAGGCGATCGTCAAGGTTAGACCCAGCCGCCAATCCCAGAACCACGTGCCGATAGTGACTACCAGCACGGCCGAGAGTTTTTGGACGAGAGAGAAAATGAAATGCGCCGCTGACTCGCCTAGGTTCATCATTTCCTGGGTTACCATGCGCGACAGCCGTCCAGAACTACCCGAATCGAACGCCCCCAACGGCAGTCTGGCTACCTTGTTGCCCACCGCTTGGTGTACGTCGTGAATGAATCCGAGCGAACCGATATAGCCGGTGCGCATGGCATAAAACTCTGTACCCACGCCCAGGACCGCGATCACCGCCAGGACGATGAGCCAGCCCCAAAACGATAACCCCCACACCGGCATTCCGGTCGCTAGGGCACTTGCTGCGGGAAGCAGAGTCAGCAGGGCAAAGCCGTGACACAGTCCTGAGATTGCACCCCACGCTTGACCGACCGAGAGGTCTCGCCACGAGGCGGGTTCCATCAAACGCTTAAAGCGTGGCAGCAATAGTTGATTCATCGTGTCATCTCCTCGCATGCACCTTGGGCAAGAAGTGCCTGATAGTGCGCATTACCCAACAGTTCGTCGTGTTTACCGACCACAGCAATGCACCCGCGTTCCATGACGACAATTTGGTCTGCCCCTCTGATCGAGGCCAGTCGGTGGGCGATCACAATCACGGTTCTGCCTTTGGCAAGAGTCGAGAGAGCTTGTTGGATTTTCGATTCCGATTCCGGGTCCGCCATCGCCGTCGCCTCGTCCAGCACCAACACTGGGGCATCAACCATGAACGCCCGGGCGATCGCGATACGGGCTGCCTGCCCACCCGAAACGTGGGTGTCCTCCCCCAACACGGTGTCGTAGCCTGCTGGCAGGCTCATGATGAACTCGTCGATCTGCGCTGCTCTCGCCGCCTGCCGCACCTGATCCAAGGTTGCGTCTGGCGCGCCCAGGGCAATGTTGTTGTGGATGGTGTCGCGAATAAGCTGTGCATCTTGCAGGACGAATGCGACCGTCGAATACAATATATCCTGGGAAATGCTCTTTAGATCAACCCCGCCGATGGTGATCGTGCCAGCGTCCGGATCATCAAAACGAGCAATCAAACTCGCCAACGTCGATTTGCCCGCACCCGACGGCCCGACCAGTGCGGTCACCGTCCCGGCCGGGATACTTAAACTCACGTCCTGTAACGCTTGGGTCTCGTCATAGGCATACGACACACCCCGAATCTCGATATCATGACCGTGTGGTGTCTGTGGCGCATCGGGCTGACTCAACGCCGGTAGCTCCATGACGTTCACCAGCCTCACTGCCGCAGACCCTGCGAGCTGGTACGACCAGGCGATGGTTGCCACCGTCATCAACGCGCCCGGCAACACCAGGGCGATCAGGGTGGTGGTGATGACCTCGTAGATGCTCACCCAACCGGCGTTCATCATCAGCGCGCCGCCGCCAAGGTTTACGATCAACAATACCGGGATTGACACCCAAGAAAATGAGGCGACTGACATTGACACCAGCGGCATACACCAGGCCCGGTAGAACTTGGAAAACTCGTTTGCCGCGTCCAAATAGGCTTTATGTGCTTGGCCAACTTTGCCGAAGGCTTTCACCACTGAAATACCGGCCACGAACTCGGCCATCGTTGCTGAGACCTGGGCGAGCTTAGTGTCCATTTGCGCGGTCTTCTCATTCATCCCACGCATCGACATGCCATACATGCCCACATAAATCGGAATCGTCGCAATCGACAGCAACGCGAGTCGCCAATCCACCACAAACGCATACATCAACAAGGCGAGCGGGGATACGATCGCGTTCAGTTTCTCGATCGGCCCGTGCGCGATCACTGTGTGCACCGTGGCCGTATCATCCTGAATGGTCTTGCGGATCTTCCCCTCACCCTCGCGGGTAAACCACGACAGCGGAGCAGTCGACATTCGGGCGGCAATTTGCCGACGCATCTGATTACGCAACGACAGGTCAATAAAATGCGTCACGCCCAATGCAACAAAATATAAGGTCAACCGAGCCATGTATGCGCTGACGAGGAGCATGACGATCCAGTTCACCCGCGCCGGGTCCACCTGGTCTTGCATAAGTTCTCTGCCAAGCTCCACCAGAGCCACATACGGGGCAATAGCCAACACACCAGAGAGAAAAGCCAAAACCTGCGCGACAAACAGCTTGCCTTTCACCGGTTGGGATAACTTACGGATCGCGTTCTGACCAGCGACAGATTTTTCCTTCGCCGACCCATACTCGCCGTCATCAACCTGATCCATTACACTATCGTCCACGTAAACACCACCCTTCTTAGGTAAGGCTAACCTTATCTAATTTCTGGGAGGTGTACCTAACCGTGCGCGTCAACCGCTACAACATCCCCCTTGCAGGGCCATGCTCACCTGTTCACCGGTGCGGAACACGAACCGGATCGTATCCTCGCCTACGATGGCGTGTCGATGAGTGCGCTCCACTGTGAGGGGCGGAACTCGCTCACAGGTTCGCCCGTGAGATCGTCGAGGGCTGTAGTCACGGCCGCATGTTTGGCTGTCTTTGCTGTGATGTCGGCTACCCATAGCTGGTTAGGTTCTGCCGCGCTGAAAATTACGATTGACTAAATCAGGGCGGTTATCAATTATTTTAGCGAGCCTTATAGTTAGGAGTTTGCGCTCCCTAATCACACTTTTCACACCGGTTAGGCGCATTAGTCTGACGGTTTGCAACGGCCAAAACACCAACCCGACGCATCGCGTGCCAAATTTTACGCACCCCATATGCGGAATACTTCTCGGCGTGAATACGAGCCATCCTGGCACAAACGGTCAACAGCCATCTGAACCACGCAACCCTTAAAACCTATGAATGCCTCTATGACATGTTCCAAATTTTCTCAAAAACAAGCAGAAACAAAACCCGGCACGCTTCAGCGTGCCCACCCGAGGTGTTTGTTGCTTTTGTGAGGTTCGCGGCAAATGTTTGTAGATTGACTTTTTTGTTGGTATTTCAGCAAATGAAACTCTTGATTTTTCGTGTTCGGGGTCACTCGTACTATTGAATCGTTGCTGGAAGTTCCGGCGGCAGTGTGAGGAGGTAGATCGTGATGTTAGCGACTTTGGATACGAAAACGGCTCCAGCACCGGTTGAATTACCACCGGCCGTGGAACCGACTGTTCCCGATGAAGGTTCGGCTCTTCCCTTGATTCCGATAACCGCCAGTCCTGGTGAACATATATGCGGACCGATGAGTTCGGATTACGCTTTCAACCAGGTGAAATACGAAATCGGCGATGCGGACTTCATCACTCATAAACAGATCGCCAAAATCTTGATGAAAAATCTGGGCTACGAACTGGTTTGTGACATTTTCATGAACCATCTAGCGCTGTGCGCCCGCTACGTCACAGGAAGGGTTAAGCCACGCTACATGGTTCCTGAAGGCATCCAGATAATCCGATTTTTTCATGATTCATGGACATCGTGCCCCCTGGAATATTGCGATGCAGACATTTCGATTGACCAAATCCCAGATGTAGAAGCGGATTCGACAGAACAGGAGTAATCATCATGGACATCTTGACTTTAGATCGTGCTCAGGGCTATCTGATGCACGGGGCATTCGGTGAACTGGTCGCGGACAAATACTTTCCCCCCGACATGACACCCCGACCCCTTACCCCTGAAGAATGGACCTGGCTACCATACGAAACCGACCCAGACTACTACAGTCCTTACTGGGGAGACCTGGTACAGGAACTGGAAGGACTCTACCGCTGCTATATCCATGTTCCCGACAATCCCGCCAATATGGTGTTTCGGTTTCTCCCCGCCACCATGGAACCCCCCGGGAAAGGGGCGGGCGCCTTAGTGATAGCGGGAGCTTTGGCTCCGATTTTCTCTGAATGGAGCGAGCTGCGCACGGAAGTGGAACAAGTCATCGAGAGTTTTTCCTCAGCACCCCAAGACCTTGAGGCCGCACTGGAATGGGCCTACCGGGTACACAGCGTAATCTATGGCGAATCTGAACCAGACAGCGCCCTAGACGAAGCCTCAACCGAACTGAATCCCTCCGAACTCGATGATTTACAGGTCACCTCCGCCGCCCAGGCCGCCCAAGTCGCCTCCTGGTACGCCCTATGCGCACTACGCGACGAAATCTCCTACGCGGAAGCCCTAAACCGAGCCATTCTGTGCCACGGCGCACCCATGGAACTCGGTTTCCTCACCGGAGCCTGCATGGGACTATCACTCATGACCAACGACGACCCCCTACCAGTATGCGGCCTAGACCTGGTTCCCGAATACATCGAAGACATAGATGGGACAGACAACGACTACAACGACACCGGACTACTACTCCGCCTAATCCCGAAAGCAATGATCGCCCGAGAATACGCACACCAATCCGCCCCGGACCAACTATTCACAAGTTTGTAGGCCACCGATTCCTTTTTTCCTTTCTGAATCGGTATCTCCCGGTGGGCGGTCTTCCATTACGCCCACCGGGAGGCCTACACCACTAAGGATTGAAAAGGAGCCAATCATCTAAGACACATAGCGAGAACGACCCGAAAAGCTCAGCGAAGGACTGGTGCGCCACTGGCCGCTATTTTGGAACAAATATCAACCCAGACCGAATCTAAAAATCGAAATAACCTAGGGAACACTTACCCACGTGCCGCCCAGGAATATTGCGTTCCTCGGCGGCGGCTGGTCATTCCTAGTATTCTTGATTGGTATGTGCGCTCAATTGCTGTGGGTGCTGAAAGTTATGCCGGAAACGAAGGACATTCTGCTGGCAGAAATGTCCAATCTACTAAGTGTGGAGTAATAATCATGACAGAAACGAACTCAACGTGTTTGCCGATACTGTGCTTGGGCGAAGCACTCATTGACGTCATTGAGCGCGCCGGCGAGGTTGAAGAAAAAGTCGGCGGTAGCCCCTTCAATGTGGCGTGCGGTTTGGCCAGTTTGGGACACCCCACCACACTCGCTTCCTGGTGGGGAAATGACGCCCGCGGTCACAGCCTCGAAAAGCATCTGCACTCCGCCGGGGTAGACATTGTCGCGGGCAGCGCTAACGCCGAGAAAACGCCGATTGCTAACGCCCATATTGACTCCGCCGGTCGGGCGACCTACGACTTCGAGCTGGATTGGCAAGTGCCGCCGCTGCCGGACGCAACTCAGCTTAGCCACCTGCATACCGGCAGTTTCGCAGCTACGCTCGCGCCCGGCGCTTCTGCAGTGATGAGCGCGGTCAAATCGATGGCAATCCGGGGAACCGTCAGCTACGACCCGAATATTCGACCTTCACTGATGGGCAGCCCCGCGGAAGTCCGCCCTCAAATCGAGGAAATCATCAGCCTCTCCGATGTGGTGAAAGCCAGCGATGAGGACATTGCCTGGCTCTATGGTGATGACGTGCCCCTCGAGTCTATACTGCGCAAGTGGAAAGAGATGGGGCCGGGTCTGATTGTCGCTACCCGCGGACCGTGGGGTTCCTATGCACTTTGCGCCAATGACCGGGATATGTTGGTGGTTGATCCGCTCAATATCGAGGTCGCTGACACCGTGGGTGCCGGGGATTCTTTCATGGCGGGGCTGATTTCGGGGTTACTGGACGATGGACTGCTCGGCTCGGCGCCAGCCAAACAGCGCCTGCGGCAAGCCCGGCTGAGTGACGTACAGGCGGCTTTGCACCGCGCCACCATCACTTCGGGACTCACGGTCAGCAAGGTCGGAGCCTACTCCCCCACACGTGCCGAGGTCGCGGAAATTCTCACCGCCGATCCCACGCTTTAGGCCGCGTTACATACGAAAATCCTGGCAACTATCGTAGTTGTCGATGCTACCGCGGGCCTAAAACTAGTCGAGTTGCGCGGCTGCGTCCAACATCCGCTCCACCGGCGGACGGTAGTTGCTGTTCGCGTCGCATGTCTCGGCGCTGTCTTTCAGGTAGGTATCCAGGAATTCCCGCAGGGCACTGCCCACCCCCAGACCGGAAAGCTCGCCAGTTTTCGGGTCAATAGCGCTGTGCGCCCGGCCGGCAAAACTCACCAGCCACATGTCTTCGCCCACCGGTACGTCCGGGCTGAGTCGGGGCATCTCAAAAGGAAAGTCCAGGTGTTTAGCGCCCAATCGTTGATAAAACGCCCACCGCCGACGCGGGTCGCCGTACTGTTCAGAGGCTACATGCTGGTGAGGATTTTCCACTTCTCCCAGAATCAAGAGAGGGTTGTGGCGCGATTCCCACTGCGAAATAGCCTGTTGAAACAGCTCAGAGCCTACGCCGCGTCCACGAGTCAAGGGACTGACTGCCAACCAACTGAGCATCGTGATTTCTGCGGTGGCGAACCAACCGATAGCCGCGCCCAAAGGCCGCGAACCGTCCCACGCGGAGAATACCTGAAGTTCCCCACCTGTTAGCTGCTGAATCAAATCACCGGGATTCCCCAGTTCTTCGGGTCCGAAAGAGACTTCCAGCAGCTCGCGAACCAAGATTTCGGCTTGACCGGGTTTCAAATCATTTTGATACTCAATGTGCACCCTTACACCCTAGCCCAAGCCCAGATTGAACTCTATTTCCAAAACTACACGCGGCCTTATCCCCCAAGCACTCGGCGCAGCCGCATTAGCGAGCTTTTCCGCGCAGCATGGCACCGGGAGGAATCGCCCGCTCGCAGGGGAAGGAAAACTCGTGGGCCGGGTGATTGATTTCACTCACCGTTTCTCCCGCTTCGTCGCGTATCCCCGCGGGGGGAATCTCGAATAGAATCGGCTCGGTTCCCGGAATCAAGAACTCTACCTGCTGTCCGGGCACAATCTTGTTGCGAGACAGCACAGTCAGGCGCTGCGCGGCGGCATCGTAATCAACTGCGGTTCCTAACCAAAGCCAATCACTAATATACCCTCCTCGGGTAACACTTTCTGTCGCAGGTGTTTCGGGGTAGAAAAAGCCGGTGCCGTATTCTCGGTGGGTTACTTTATACGGTTCCTGCAAGACCCATTCGGGCAGGGCAAAAGCGCCGTCACAAGCCGGTTCGGTCACGTTTTCCCTTCCGTTCAGGTAGGTAGTGACCGCAGTTTTATAAGCATTGGTGAGAGCCGCGACGTAATACTCGCCCTTAGCACGACCTTCGATTTTAAGACTGGTAACCCCGGCGGCAATGACCTCATCAACGTGTGCCAGCATGTTCAAATCCTGAGAATTAAACAGGTAGGTGCCGCCCTCGGTCACTTCAACGGGGAAAAACTCGCCGGGGCGTTTTTCCTCAACCACATGGTATTTCCATCGACAGCTTTGGGCGCAGTCCCCGTGATTGGCATCCCGTCCCGTGGTGTATTTGGAAATGAGACAGCGCCCCGAAAATGCCATGCACATGGAACCGTGCACGAAAGCCTCAATCTCAAGGTCAGCGGGAATCTTGGCGCGCATTTCTCGAATTTCCGGCAGGCTCATCTCGCGGGCCAAAACGACGCGTTTTGCTCCCAGTTCATACAAAGCGGCGGCAGCCTGATAATTCATCACCCCTGCTTGAGTAGAAATATGTATCTCCGTGTGCGGGGCAATTTGGCGCGCTGCCATGAGGATCCCGATGTCCGTGACAATGAGCGCATCCACCCCGATTTCCGCCAGCGCCCCCAGGTAAGCATTCATTCCTGCCACCTCAGAGTTACCGGGAATGATATTCACGGTGGCATACACCCGGACATCGCGGGCATGAGCATAGCGAACGCCCTGTTCAAAATCCTCTAACGTAAAGTTTTTCGGAGCGGCTCGCATCCCAAACTCTGCCCCGCCGCAGTACACCGCGTCAGTTCCGAAATCCACCGCAGTTTTCAGCACCCGCAAGTTTCCCGCCGGCGCCAGCACTTCGGGACTGCGCCGTCGGGTAATTTTCGGTAATTCCAAGTTCACGAGCCGAGCCTTTACTCCGATAGAAACTCCACTGAAATGTTCGCCCGGTTGAACCGGTGGCGCATAACCGCAATCGCTTCCGGGTTTTCATCTATCAGCACGAAGCGACGCTCCAGCTGGCCCGCGACCGCCCCGGTCGTGCCGGAACCTGCGAAAAAATCCAAGACCCAATCCCCCGGACGGCTCGAAGCCTGGACGATACGCCGCAAAATCCCTTCGGGCTTTTGCGTAGCGTATCCCGTCTTTTCCTTGCCTGTGGGAGAAACAATAGTGTGCCACCACACGTCAGTCGGGAGCTTACCCCGCGCGGCTTTCTCCGGAGTCACCAAGCCAGGAGCCATATACGGCTCGCGGTCCACAGACTCAGAATCAAAATAATACCTTTTTTGGTCTTTAACGTAGACGAGGATATTGTCATGCTTGGCTGGCCATTTCCGTTTGGAACGCCCGCCGTAGTCATACGCCCAAATGATTTCATTCAGGAAACAATCCCGCCCAAACAGCGCATCCAACAACACTTTTGCATAGTGAACCTCACGATAGTCCAGATGCAGGTATAACGTCCCGGTGGGGGCCAGCAAACGCCACGCCTCCTCTAAGCGAGGCTCTAAGAAACCCCAATAATCGGTAAAACTATCGTTATAGGCGGTGACTTTCCCACACACGGTTTCATAGGTCTGGCCTTGAAACCCCACTCGAGAACCGGTAACCGGCGCATCGGTACGCACCGTTTTCAGGGACTGACGCGACTGCACTTTCCCCGTGTTGAACGGAGGATCTATATAAATAAGTTGAAATGACTGGTCCGGCAGCCCCCGCAACACCGGCAGGTTATCACCCGCCACCACCAGGTTTGGTCCCTCGGTATTCCAGGAGATTGTAGACATCTGCGTAGCTTTCAAGGCTGCCTATTTCTTTCCCGGATGGACACCCAAAGCGCTCAGCAGTTCGGCAGGCGTCGAGACGACCTGTACGGCCCCGCGCTCCTCGCCGGGCTGAGCCGTATCACCCCAGGTAGTCAGGATTGCCGGAATCCCATTAATCTGGGCGCCCTCGATGTCATAGAACCGATCCCCCACCATCACGACACGCCGCTTATCCTGCGGCTCACTCAACCCGAACTGCTCCAAAGATGCAGCAATGACCGCGGGTTTGTCCACCCGGGAAGTACCAGGTATCACCCCCGAAACGACTTCAAAGAAATCTTCAATCCCCAGATGCTCGAGAATCTCCAATGACATCTGTTGGTTCTTAGTAGTCGCCACTCCCAGACGGTATCCCCTCGCCCGCAGCTTTTCCAACATTTCCCGAATACCGGGATAAAGCGGCACGTCAATGGCGTTGGGCCAATACATTTCGCGGTATCGCGCAACCATGAAAGCCACCCGCTGCTCATCAGCATCCGGTTCCATATCCCGCATGGCATCAGCGAGAGGCGGACCGACATATTTCTTGTAAGCGTCAGGCGGAAGCATCCGGCCGTGCAGCTCCAGATCCAAAGCCGCAAAATACTCGGTAATACGTGACACAGAATCTGTCAGGGTGCCGTCCATATCCAGCAAAACGACTTCGACCCTGCTCAAGTCCACCACGATGCTGCCTCCATCCTCGAGCATACCCGGAAAACTGCCCGAAAAGACTTATGAAATAATTAAATACGTAACGCCCAGCACCAGGGCCGGGCGTCGCGAATATCGACCTCGTTAGTCTTCGACGGTCAAACGGCCAGTCTGGTAAGCCTTCACCAGGCGACGCGGAACCGCGACTTCCTGACCCTGAACTTTAACGTTATCAAGCTGCGTCAACTTAGCCGTCCAAGCAGAACGACGTGTACGAGTGTTGGCGCGGGACATTTTGCGCTTGGGTACTGCCATTGCCCTGCGCTCCTTTCAATTAGTGATTGTTCACAAGACATACAATGTTAGCAACAATTCGATGATTTTATCAAACTGAACCATCGTGAGGTAAAAGTATGACGCAACGCTACGTGACCATAGCTGAGGACGCACCGGGATATTTCGAGCTGGAAATCAAACGGTCGCGTTTCCTGGGAGTGGCACGAAGCGCTGCAGATGAAGTCGCAGCCCGTGAAGTGATAGAAGCTGAGCGGAAACAGTATCCCGACGCGCGCCATCATTGCTCCGCTTTTACCTATTTGCCCGAGGGCTGGGAAAACGGAGTCCAGCCGGTCCAACATTCCAGCGACGACGGCGAGCCCAGCGGTACTGCCGGGCGTCCCATGCTCGATGTGCTGCTGGGCAGCGGATTGCAAAACGCTTGTGTGGTGGTGACGCGGTATTTTGGCGGGATAAAGCTGGGAACGGGCGGTTTGGTGCGAGCCTACAGCGAGGCGGCGCAGGGGGCGATCGCGGCTGCGGGAAGGGTGGAAGTCAAGTCCGTTCCCGTGGTGTCCTTCGATGTCGCCGCGAACCGAGCTGCTGCCCTGGAGTCTTGGCTGCACTCGCGAAACTGCAAGCCCCTAAGCGTGACCTGGTCAAACCGGGTCACATTTGAACTGGCGGTGGAAGGCGGCACCCAGGACGAACTCGCCGCCGCTCTCGCCGCCCAGCTCGGCGCGCCGGTAACTTTTGGCGACTCGGGAATAAAAGTGGTGCGCTCACGGTTGTAATAGACGGCTCCCGTCAGGGAAACGAACAGAATACTGAGAAAAGGAATCTAAGGGATTAACTATGACTTATGCGAACGATGTCACGGCAGCAATCGGCCACACTCCTCTGGTGAAAATTAATCGGATGCTGCCCGCGGGGATCGGCGCAAACGTGCTGGCAAAAATGGAGTTCATGAACCCCGGTGGTTCGGTAAAAGACCGACCCGGCTTGGCGATCATTCGCGCTGCCGAAGCCTCGGGAGAGTTGCAGCCAGGCGGCACTATCGTGGAGGCTACCAGCGGTAACACCGGGGTGGCCCTGTGCATGGTGGGGGCTGCGCTGGGGTATCGAGTCGTCATCTCGATGCCGTCCTCCATGAGTGTGGAGCGTCGGCAACTCATGAAGGCTTACGGGGCGGAGCTGCTGCTGACCGACCCGGCGGGGGGCATGGCCGCCGCGGTTGAAGCTGCCAAGGACTACTTGGCGAACCACCCCGAAGCGGTGTTCGCCGGTCAGTTCGATAATCCGGCCAATCCTGAGATTCACTATCGCACCACCGGTCCCGAAATTTGGGAACAGACCGAGGGACACGTTGACGCGTTTGTGGCTGGGGTGGGTTCCGGCGGCACGGTTTCCGGGGTTGGGAAGTTTCTCAAGGAACAGAACCCAGAAGTGTGGGTAGTGGCAGTAGAGCCGGCAGAATCGGCATTGCTGTCCACCGGCCAGGCAGGCGCCCACAAGATTCAGGGGATTGGCGCCAACTTTGTGCCGGATAACTACGATAGTGCAACCGTTGACGAAGTCATGACGGTGAACTCGGACGATGCTATTGAGATGGCGCGGAAAGCTGCTACACAGGAAGGTTTATTGGTCGGAATCTCCTCCGGGGCGAATTTGGCGGCCGCTGCTGAACTGGCCGCGCGACCTGAGTTTGCTGGTAAAACCGTGGTAACACTGCTTCCCGACACCGGCGAACGCTACCTGTCCACCGTACTGTTTGCGCACTTGGGCGACTGAGGAACCGCGGCAGTCAGGCAAATCGAACCCACCGGCCTTGTGCAGTTTTGACGAGATAAACGGAACGACCCGACCCACCAAAACTCGCCCAGGCTGGCCCGGACTGGCTCAAACAGAGCCGCTAGAACTGGCTCAAAACGACACGCCCGAAACGAACCTCGGGAACGATAGCCTAGAATAGTTAGCGTCCGGTCGCTCAAACAACCAGAGGAAGTACCCGTCCTGATGACTTTCGTGAAACACACCACCCCACCACGGCACCTGCCCGCATATAAACTCGGTGTGCGGGATTTGCTGTTGGAGGACTTGGACACGGCCTTGAAACGCGACCCTGCCGCGCGCGGACGCTTGGAAGTCGCGCTGACTTACCCGGGGGTTCACGCCCTGTGGGCACACCGGCTGTCCAATCGGTTCTGGGTCAATGGTTTTAAAATGATTGCGCGCCTGATTCAGGAATTCGCGCGCCTCATCACGGGTGTGGACATCCACCCGGCCGCGACCATTGGACGCCGACTCTTTATCGACCACGCCACCGGGGTGGTCATTGGGGAAACCGCGGTGGTTGGCGAGGACTGCTTGATTTTTCACGGGGTGACCCTGGGCGGGCAGTCCATGAACAAGGGCAAACGCCACCCGACCTTGGGCAATGAGGTCATGGTGGGTGCCGGAGCGAAAATTTTGGGCGCCATCAACATCGGAGACGGCGCCAAAATCGGTGCCAATGCCGTGGTCGTTAAGGATGTTCCGCCTGGACGTATCGCCCTGGGAGTGCCGGCAAAACTGCGCAATCCCAAGAAACCGGTCAGTCCCGATATGAACATCGATCCCTCGCTGTTCATCTAGGCTGTTTATCTAGGTGCTGCGAGTTTACTCGAGTTTGGGCGCCGGCAAACCGATGTAAATCGTCTCGAGGTATTCCTCAATCCCCTCGGTGGAGCCCTCGCGCCCCAGCCCAGACTGCTTGACCCCGCCGAAAGGGGCTCCGGCGTTAGAAATCGTGGCGGAGTTGAATCCAATCATTCCGATTTCGATGCGCTGCGCCAGGCGCAAAATGCGCTCCCACGAGGAAGTATGCACGTAGCCGCCCAAGCCCATCCGATCGGCGTTGACCATCCGCACCAGTTCCTCTTCCGTGCGGAAAGGCACCACGGGTGCGACCGGCCCAAAGATTTCCTCCGTGACGATTTCACTGTCGGGGCTGACGTTCGTGAGAACCGTGGGCGGGTAATAGAACCCCCCAGGGTCAACGGTTTGGGGGTCCAAGTTGCCGGTTCCACCGACTTTTTCCGCCCCTTGGGCGAGGGCCTTGTCAACCATGGTGCGGACTTTTTCAAGCTGGCTGCGGTTGATGAGCGGGCCGACATCCACTCCTTCGCTCATCCCGTCACCAACCTTTTGCGCCCGCATCGCGGCGGCGAACTTCGTGACGAACTCGTCATATACTCCCTCTTGAATAAAGAAATGATCCGCCGCGTTGCAGGCCTCCCCCATGTTGCGCATCTTGGTGATGAGGGCGGCGTCCACCGCTCGATCCACATCCGCGTCATCAAAGACGACAAACGGCGCATTGCCCCCGAGCTCCATAGAGGTGCGCAATACGCTGTCCGCGGCGGTCTTGAGCAAAGCTTTACCGACTTCGGTCGAACCGGTAAACGAAAGTTTCCGCACCCGTGAGTCATGCAGCCAAGTTTCGCTGACTTCCCCGGAGTGAAGGGTGGGAACCACGGAAAGGACCCCGGCGGGCAAGCCTGCTTCTTCCAAAATTCGCGCCAGGAACAGCGCTGTCAGCGGGGTATCTCGCGCCGGTTTTAACACGCAGACGCACCCGGCTGCTACGGCAGGACCAATCTTGCGAGTTCCCATCGCGAGCGGAAAATTCCACGGGGTGATAAACACGCAGGGTCCCACCGGGCGTTTGATGACCATTGCCTGCAGGCTACCTTCCGGTAAGCGGTAGTAATCCCCGCGAACCCGGCAGGCTTCTTCGGAAAACCAACGAAAAAACTCCGCCCCATAAGTGACTTCCCCGTTGGCTTGAGCCAGGGGTTTACCCATCTCCAGGGTCATCGTTACCGCCAGGGCACGGCGGTATTTGCCGTCCATAAGTGTAAAGGCTCGCCGGAGGATTTCGCCGCGTTCACGAGGCGGGGTCGCGGCCCATTCTTGCTGGATTGCGCAGGCTTTGTCCAAAGCGGCTTGGGCATCCGCGGCGTTGCCGCTGGCGACCTGCGTTAAGGCTGCGCCGGTTGCGGGGTTCAAGACCTCGAAGTGCTCGCCCGCCACGCCGGGTTCCCAGTTACCGCCGATGAAGAGGTCTTTGGGGAGCCATTCCAGGAGTTTCGTCGGGTCGATGATGCCGTCAGTTTCAAAAGGTAAAACGTCGCTGTTCATACTTTCACCTTACCGCTCCCTGGCGTGGTGGGGCCGCGGTTAATTTGGAAAATCGGGACAGCCGGGGTTCAATCTGGGCCAAGTTGTGCACGAACGACCGATTTCGAACCCGGTTTCCCGGATTCTGGGTTCGGCTGGAATTTATTACCGCAGGTTGAGGGCTTTTGAGAATGGTTCGCGCTTAAATTTCGCGTTGAAAACGGTCGTTCGTGCAAGCCCCACCCGCAGCGCTCGGAATTAAACGTCACTGCGGCCTATCAATCGCCCCGCCGAAGCGGCGGTCGCGGTGCTGGTAGGCCAGCAAATCCCGCCACAGGGCCACCCGCCCGTACTCGGGCCACGGCTCGGGGGCGAAAACTAGCTCCGCATAAGCCGCCTGCCACGGCAAAAAGTTGGAAGTGCGCTGCTCCCCGGAAGTGCGAATCAGCAGGTCAACATCCGGTACATCCGGCAGATACAGTTCCCGAGCGAAAGCGGCCTCGGTAATGCGCTCGGGTGTTAGCGTTCCCGCCGCGACTCGCTGGGCCAGTTTCCGAGCCGCGTCAGCGAGTTCCGCTCGCCCCCCGTAATTGAGGCACATAATCAGCTGAGTGCCGGTGTTTTCTCTGGTCAAGGCCTCTGCTGTCCGCAGTTCGGTGAGGACCGATTTCCACAAGCGGCCCTCCCGCCCACTCCACCGCACGCGAACTCCCCAGGCGTTCAGTTCATCGCGTCGATTGCGCAACACCTGGCGCGAATATCCCATCAGAAACTTCACTTCTGCCGGGCTGCGTTTCCAGTTTTCGGTAGAGAACGCATACACACTGAGATATTTCACCCCGGCCTCGACAGCTCCCGCAATGGTGTCCATCAGGGCGTATTCCCCCGCCTCGTGACCGGCGGTACGATTCAAACCCCGCGCGTTCGCCCAGCGTCCATTCCCATCCATGATGATTGCCACGTGCGCAGCAGCCGCGCGCGCCAATCCCGCCGGCAACTCAGGATTCTCCCGCGGCGGGGTGATACGACGAACCCAGGATTTTTCCACGTAATAACCTAGGCGAGTTCCAGCAAGGACAAGGATTTTAGACGGCGCTCTACGTGCCACTGTACGAAAGCCGACACTAATGCGTGGGCGTCAGCCCGCGCCATCCATCCGCTGTCTTGGGCAGTTTGCCAATCCCCGACAGCCAAAGCCGCCAACAGACGCATCGTCTCAGAATCAACCGGGCGCGCCCCGATAGGCTTGCAGTTTACGCACATCGCGCCGCCGCCGCTGGGATTAAAGTAAACGTGTGGCCCCCTGGCCCCGCAAGACGCACAATCCCAACAGCTTGCCGCCCAGCCCGCCAACGACATGAGACGCAGCAGGTAGGAATCCAGAATCAAAGACGGCTCGTGGCGCCCTGTCGCCAAAGCATGTAAGGCCCCGACGGTCAGGTGATAGTACCTCTCGTTAGTCCAAGAGTCCTCGGTGAGACGTTCCAAGGTTTCTACCATCAGGTTGGCGGCGGTGTAGCGGGAATAATCGTTAGCGAGGCTGCGACCGTAAGGAGCCAGGATTTCCACTTGTTCGATATGGTGCAGGCCGGACTTGCCCCAGCGAATCTGAATATCGACCGCTCCAAAAGGCTCCAGTCGCGCCCCCAAGCGCGACATGGTCTTTCGTACTCCCCGCCCCACGCAGCGCAAAAGCCCGTGGTTTTCGGTCAGCAGGGTCACGATGCGGTCAGCTTCCCCCAGGTCTTGGGTGCGCAACACAATCGCCGCATCTCGAAACGTTCTCATCACGGACCATTATTCCATGAGCAAGCGGAAGAATCCCGTTCCCACTCTTTTGTAACCCGATTCCCCTGGCCCCTTCCGTTCCCGAGTCTTTTTCCGCTCCACCATTCTTTCGTCGAGGACAGATTAGAGCCTGTCATTGTTGTCCTTACGGAAGAACGGGGATCGTGAATCGTTCCAAGGGTCTTTTTTCGGAAGGTCACGAACCAGTGAATAAATCAACAGGATCGCGAAAGCAACGACTAAAGTCCCTCCTCGAAAAAACAGGACATAGAACGCATAAACAGACAACACCAGATAAAAGACGATTTGCCATTTATGCATCTGTACACCCCCGGTTTTGCGAATCCTTTGCGGTAAATGCTAGCAGTACTGGATTCTAGAATTGGCAGGAATGCGAAAGCTAGCGGGCTAGCCCAGGAAAATCATGCCCCAGACGAAACAGATGAACACCGCGAAAAGCAGCAGGTAGAAAGACCAGCCGAGCACTTCGTGGAGCAAATCGGTCTCTTTTTCGGGTTCGCCCATCGCGGCGGCGGCAATCGCCAAGGACTGGGGGGCGATGAGCTTGCCGATGACCCCGCCTGCGGTGTTAGCCGCCACGGCGAAAGCACCAGGCAGGCCAATCTGTAAGGCTGTCGTCTCTTGGAGAGAGGCAAACAGGGCGTTTGCCGAGGTCGTGGAGCCGGAAATCGCTGTGCCGAGGTAGCCAATCATGGGGGAAAGCAACAGGAAGAATGTCCCGGTTCCCGCCAGCAGGGTCCCGATGGTTAAAACCATGCCGGAAATGTTCATCAAGTAAGCCAGAGCCATCACTTCCAGGATGGTGACCGCGGAATACCGCATGGAATAAATCGCTGACCACAGTTTGGCACCGATTTGTTTAAACCCAAGCGGATACTTCCCACCTTCGGTAACCAGGGTAAACACTACCCCGGTTACCAGCGCCGCCACCGCAATCAACACTCCCGGTTGGGACAGTATCGGAATGGTGATGTTGCCGATGTTTCCCGCTACGTTCGGATTGTCCGGGCTGGCCACCCGACCCGCCAAAGCGGGCCAGGCGACGTGCAGATCCGTCGCGGTCAAAACCTTGGCGACCTGGGACACCATTCGCCCCACGGAGAGAATCACGATGACCAAACCATAGGGCATCACAGCCAACGCTACCCGCCCCACGCGCAGGTCAGTGGGCTTTTCCGTGACGAACTCGGGAGGAACCGGGGGACGATAAACCAACACCATCAACGCCACTACCAGAAACGTCACTATGGGCGGCAGTACCCCGCCCAACTCAAAGGACACGAAACGCAAGGTCAGGAACTGCCCGATACCCTCCACCAAGCCCATCACGAAAGCCAGGGGGAACATATGGCGGAAGTGATTCTTATCAATCAACAGGCTCAGCGCGAACGGCATCACGAAAGCAATGGCCGGTTCGGTACAGGACACATAAAACGTGATGTCAGCAGCGTTTTGAATGGGGTCATGCCCGCTCAGAAGCGCCGCCGCGGTCGTTATCGGTACGCCGAACGCCGCGTAGGCCACCGGGGAAGTATTCGCCACCAGGGCGATTACAGCGGCTTTCATCGGTTTGAATCCCAGCCCCAACAGCAGCGCGGTCACCACCGCCACAGGGACCCCGAAACCGGATAAGCCCTCTAGCAGACCCCCGAAACACAGCGCAATCAGCATGGCCTGGATACGCAAATCCCCTTGACCGACAGCCGAAAAAACCTTGCGCAAATCAGCTTCCCGCCCGGTCGCCTCCATCAGACGGTGCAGCCACACGGCCGCAATCACGATAATCACGATGGGTATCAAGCCGTTTTCCGCCCCGAGCAGGGCGGCCGCTACAGCCATGTCGACCGGCATCTGGAACCCCGCTATAGCCACGAGCAACCCGACCCCCAGGGCGATAGCTCCTGCCCAGTGAGAACGCATCCGCACGGCTCCGACCAGCACAAAGAACACCGCTACCGGGAGCAGAGCCACGATGGCGCTCAGCCACAGCAGCCCTCCGACCGCGGTGACATTGGGCACGAACATGATTTACTCCTTCGTCCTGGCCTACCCTATCAATCGCCACCCGATACCCTGAACTTGCGGGTTGGTTTCTCGAACGTGAACCTACCAGGTCAGGGCTTTCCCGGTGGACCCTCGCGGTTCGACTTTCAGGGAAACGGAACGGAGCTCTCCACGACTTGGGATTGGCGCTGCGCCCGGTTAATCGCCGAGATTACGGCCTTATAAGCGGCACGAATAGTCGAGGAATCAATGCCGACCCCCCACAGCACCTCGCCATCTACCACGGCCTCGACATAGGCCGCGGCAGTGGCGTCCCGCCCGGCGCTCAAAGCGTGCTCCACGTAATCCAGAATCCGCACTTCCATGCCCATCTGTTCAAAGGCGTGGACGAAAGCGTCAATCGGACCGTTGCCGAACGATTCCAGCTGGAGCTTCGCGCCGCGGTCGTTCAGAGAGATGGAGACTTCCGTGTCCCCACCCAAGGGCGAGGGAACGGAAGAAACGTGCGCCCCATCGAGGAAGAAACGCCCCCAGTGACGCGAGTCAATCCCCGCTTGGGACGCCGGCAAGTATTCATCAGCAAAAATCTGCCACAGGTCGTTCGCCTCGAGTTCACCGCCGAAACGGTCGGTCGTGCGCTGCACGATTTTCGAGAACTCGATTTGCAGGCGGCGCGGCAGGTCGAGGTGATGCTTTTCCTTCATCAAGTAAGCGATACCGCCCTTGCCGGATTGCGAGTTTACCCGGACGATAGCTTCGTAGTTGCGCCCCACATCGTGAGGGTCAATAGGCAGGTAGGGCAGTTCCCAGATGACTTGGTTTTCGTCTCCGCCGGCGTCCCGGACTTTCTGTTCGCGCGCGGCAAAGCCTTTCTTAATGGCGTCCTGATGGGAGCCGGAGAAGGACGTATAGACCAGGTCCCCCACGTAGGGCAGCCGTGGCGGGGTGGACATACGGGTGCAGCCCTCGACAATCTCGCGGACTTCATCGAGGTTGGACAGGTTCAGTTGCGGGTCGATGCCTTGGCTAAAGAGGTTCATCGCCAAGGTGACTAGGTCAACGTTGCCGGTTCGTTCGCCCTGACCCAGCAAACACCCTTCAACCCGGTCAGCGCCGGCCATCTGGGCCAGTTCGGCGGTCGCGATACCGGTGCCGCGGTCGTTGTGGTTGTGGGCCGAAATGCAGACGTGTTCACGGTGTGAGATGTGGCGGCAGAAGTACTCGATTTGGTCGGCGTAAACGTTGGGCGTGCAGCGTTCTACGGTCGTAGGCAGGTTCAGGATAATTTCCCGCTCGCTGTCGGGCTGCCAGACTTCCATCACTGCTTCGCAAACTTCCAGGGCAAAGTCGATTTCGGTGTCTACGAAAATCTCCGGGGAGTACTCGTAGCCAAAGATTGTGTCGTCCCCCAGGATTTTTTCGGCTCCGGCGATGACTTCGCGAGTGCCGGACACCGCCATCTCGATGGTTTGCGCTTTATCGTTGTGAAACACGACTTGGCGAAATACCGGCGCGGTCGCGTTGTAGAGGTGCACGGTGGCGCGATGGTATCCCTTGATGGCTTGCAGGGTGCGTTCCAAAAGTTCCGGTCGGGACTGTGAGAGTACCGAGCAGGTCACGTCCTCGGGAATGGCGTCGTCCTCGACCAAGGAACTTACAAAGTCAAAGTCGGTTTGGGAAGCGGCCGGGAAACCGATTTCGATTTCTTTGAACCCCAGGCGCACCAGGAGGTCAAACATTTCGCGTTTGCGCGCGGAGTCCATCGGTTCGATGAGGGCTTGGTTGCCGTCCCGCAGGTCTGTGGACAACCAGCGCGGTGCTTTCGTAATCCGGTTGTTAGGCCAAGTTCGTTCCGGAAGTGAAATGGGGTTCGTCTCTAGGAACGGGCGATATTTGCCGTAAGGCATTCCGGAGGTTTGCTGACGATTGGTGAATCCAGAAGTACGCATGGTGAAAATCCTTTACTGCTGTTGCTTTAATCTTAGTTGCCAGGCAAGCGAGAACTCCGCGCAGGGGGCCTGGCTGATTCAGAGCCCTACGCGGTTAGGCAACAGCAGCATGGTTTGCGACATAGCCCCATAGTACCACGGGTTTCACTTTACGAAATTGCTGTCTCAATATGAGAAATTAACGCAGCTCACGCAGGAAATTGTGGTCCAGATACCACCGCAGAGGTTTATCCAAAACCACTATCGCGCCGCCACCTGGATTACTCGAAGTCTTTGCGGTGAGCCCCTCCAAAACCGCCAGTGGTAGGGGCGCCATGACCTCAAAGACTCGGTAGGGTTTCTCATTGTTCAGGCGAATCCCCCGCTGTGCCAAAGGCGTTCCCATAGCAAACAAGAACTGGGCTTTATCATCGTCAAAGCAGTCCAGCATGTCGCCGGGACGCAGTTCGTTGGAGCCGGGTTTCCCGCCGCGGGAAATCGTGCGAGCGTCAATTCCAATGGCGGTGCGGTGACCGCGCTCAGCTGCGTTTGTCGTCAGTTCACCAGTTTCCGGCTTTTCTCGCACCAACCGGGAGACTAGGGACACCGCCGCTTCCAGATCGGGCAACACTTCGTAGGCAGCGAACTCGGCACCGCGCTGTGAACCAACCACATATCCTTCATCACCCCAGGGAGCGACCACCCACGGGCCTTCGGGAGACAGCGGCAGTTGGGGATCGCGAGGGTCGAACCCCCGTACCACATCATCCTCAGTCAGGCCACGCTGAGCACATAGCTCGTCAAAATACGACTTGTAGCGAGCAGCTTCGTCCACCTCTGGTTCAGCATTTCCCGGCGGCTGTGGCACATCCCACGTCGCTTCGGGACGCCCGGAATGTTTACCGGCGCGTTTCTCCGCCCGCTCAGTCCACGCCAGACGAGCCAGCTGGGAGATTTCCTCGTTCGCGTCCTCACGCAGCTCCGCAATAACTTTCAACGGTGTCAATTCATTGGCCACCGCTGCCTTTTGTACCCGACTATCGCCGTCTTTGGCGAGTTTAGCGAGTACATAAGCAGGAGTGCGTTCCTGCATCGCGACCAGGTAGCGAGCTCGCCACGGGGCAAAAAGCGCGATAGTTTCAAACACGGTGTCGGGCAAATTCTGTGCTTGCGCCACGTATTCAGCCAGATCTGGGCGTTTACGGATGATTTCCTCCCAGATAAAAGTCGGCGCCACGTCCGTCATCGCCCGCATGAAGTCCTCTTCGTTATCCGAAGTACACAGGCGAGCGAACTCCTGGACCGAACCAATCACGTTGATGCCCTCCTCTGGCTGCATGGTGATTATAAATCAAGTTTAAGCCATAGGAGGGCACCAGCGTGAGGTTTCACCCCACTATTGAGTTGTTTCGCGGGTCGGTCAAGCCGCCCAACTGCGCTCATTCATACTTGAATTTGCCCAGCTCCGCACGTAAATCCGCGGCCTTGGACTGCAAATCCGAAGCGGTTGCAGCCAGGGCGTTCAACGGTTCCACCGCTTGGCTGGCAGCCCCGGCAAACTGGCCGATGTTCGTGGCAATCGTAGAAGAGCCGGAAGCCGCCTCCGTCACGGAACGCGCCATCTCATTGGTGGTGGCGGTCTGTTCCTCAACCGCGGCGGCAATAGTGGTTTGGAAGTCGTTGATTTGAGAAATAATCTCGGAAATACGCCGGATAGCCGTGACAGCAGAATCCGTGTCATCTTGAATCTTGGCAATCCGTCCGGTGATGTCATCCGTAGCCTTAGCCGTCTCCGCCGCCAAATCCTTCACCTCACCGGCAACTACAGCAAAGCCCTTGCCCGCTTCACCGGCACGCGCCGCCTCAATAGTGGCGTTCAGTGCCAGTAGGTTGGTTTGCTCCGCAATAGCGGTAATGGTGTGGATGACATCGTCAATTTCCTTTGACGATTTGCCCAGTTTTTCAACAGTCTCAGTGGTCACCGCGGCCGCTTCGGTCGCCTCCTGGGCAACCCGCGCTGCCTCGTTAGCGTTAGACGAAATCTCCCGGATGGCCGACCCCATCTCTTCTGCACCCGCAGCAACGGTCTGAACGTTGAAGGAAACCTGTTCCGCCGCGCCTGCCACAGCGGTGGCCTGTGCAGCCGAATCAGCAGCAGCCTGAGCAGTCTTGGAGGTCAAATTAACCACTGTCTCAGACTCGGAACGAACCGCCTCGGAAGTGCTAGCCGCCGACCCAAAGGCCTCTCGCAAGGTCGAATTGGATAGATTCACCGCCCGCGACATGTCCGCCAGCTCATCATTGGAATTGATGACCGCACTACGCGTCAAGTCACCTTGAGTCAGACCTTTCACCACAGTTTCTACAGACTCCACGGAATGAGTGATAGAGCGACGCACTTTACCCATAATTATTACCGCTAAGACCACCACGAGAATCAAGACAATGGTCTGGAAAATCAGTCCCCGGAGGCGTTGATCCTCCATGTCCTTCTTTGACTGATCTAGCTCTTGCTTCAGCAACGGCGCCAGCTGATCCTGCTGAGCGACCATATCGCTGACGGTCTGGGAGAGGACCGTGTTTAAGACTGCGGAATCCTGTCCTTGAGTGGCTTGCAATTCCGAAGTCGATTGCGCCACGACCTCACGCAGGTTAGCGGAAGATTTCATGATTTCTTGAGCTGCCGTACGCACCTGGTCAGAGTTCGTGGTGTCGATAACCGTTTGGACATTATCTTCCAAAGTATCTTGGGTGGCTTGCAGCTGTTTGGCTTGCTCCTCGTCGGGCTGGCCTTCCAAAATGGAACGCGCATAAGCGTATTGATGCTGGCCAATCTCATAAATCTCAGCTTCCATCAAAGATAGATTTTCCGAGTTGGTAGCTGCCTCTAGGTACTCTTTCGTACTGTGGTTAGTCTGAGACATAGTAATCACGCAGGCTAGCCCCAAGATGAGCACTCCCACGAACCCCGGCAAGGCTCCTCTGAACAGTCGCTTCAACAAGGTGGTGCGCTTGTAAGCCTTTTGCGGTTTCGTCGTATCATTCGGTTGATTATTCATTCCCTGCTCCCCTAGCTGGTTGACCGGATTAGTCTGAGTCATGATTCTCACTGTCCTTCCCGGTAGGTAAATTCGCTAAGTTGCTGGTTCAAATCTTGGGTCTGATTCACCACGCCTTCCGCTCTATCAACAGAATCACGCAGGTTAGCAGCACTGTTGTTAGTCGTTTGGGCGATCTCGTTGATATTGGCCGCAATCTCGGTCGATCCGGAGGATGCTTCCGAAATGGACTTGGTCATCTCATTGGTGGTGGCAGTTTGTTCTTCCACTGCTGCCGCAATAGTGGCCTGGAAATCGTTGATTTGAGCGATGATGTCACTAATTTGGTTGATGGCCTCGACCGCTTGACCGGTATCGACCTGAATCTGTTCAATCCGTGAGGCTACGTCAGCGGTGGCTGTCGTGGTTTCCGCAGCCAAGTCCTTTACCTCACTAGCCACAACCGCAAACCCGAGGCCAGCATCGCCGGCTCGAGCCGCCTCAATAGTAGCGTTGAGCGCCAACAGGTTGGTCTGTTCCGCCACCGCTGTAATCGTTTCGATAACCTCACCAATTTCTTGGCTGGATTCACCCAGCTTGGTCACGGTTTCGTTCGTCTGCGCCGCGACTTCGGTAGCTTCCGTAGCAACTTTCGCAGCCTCATTGGCATTCGATGAAATCTCCCGAATCGAAGCACCCATTTCCTCCGCGGCTGCTGCCACCGTTGCGATGCTCGTAGAAACCTGCTCGGCCGCAGCCGCAACGGACGTAATCACGTTACTGGCCTGTTCAATAGTGCCGATGAGGTCATGACCGTCACCCACCATCTTTTGCGTGGTGACATGCACTTCCTCGGCTGTCGTCACGGTTTGACCAAAAATGTTACGCAACTTTTCGGCTGCCACCACGAGCTTGTCCGCCAAACGTCCGATTTCGTCATTCGTGTGTTTGGCGGGATGAATGGTCAGGTCTTTGCGGGAAAGTTGATTCAAGGCAGCGGAACTTTCCTGAGCCGATTTCACGAAGCCTCGCGACATCTTAAGGTTCAATAACAGCATGATGAGCAACGTCACCACACCGGTAACGATAATTGCCGCAATCGTCAGGGGCTGAATAAATTTTATCCTGGCGCTAGCAGCTTGGTTTTGGACGTTCAAATCCTCGCTCAGATTCCCGATATTATCGCTGATTGAGGTCGACACGTTACGGATATTTTCCACTTCGGCTACCACCGCGCCACGCAGACCATCCAGTGAAGTTACGGATCCGCTGACCTTCGTCAACATGGAATTGAGTGATGCGGTATCTGATTTTATCGTCTCGAAAGTGGCCTGATTTTGGGCACTGAGCTGTTCTGTGGGGAAATTCGACACGTGTTGGTTGAAGGCATCAAGATTCTGGAGATATTCCCCAAAAGTCTGCAATGCGTTCGGATCACCGCGCAGAGCGGTGTAGATGCCCTGCGACCAGAGGAATTCCGCGGAGCGCCATTCCTCCGCCAGTTTGGTAATTTCCTGCGAAGTTACCGAGCTGGAGGCCTTTTGGGAGACGTCAGAGTTTGCAATGCCAAGTCCAATCAATTCCACCGCTAACAGCAAAAGGGCTGCTATAGCTGCAGTCATATTGACCAAGAACATCTTTTTTCCCAAAGGGAATTTTTTACCGTTAGTCTTTAGGCTCTCGCCAACCTGTACGGTGGCATCAGCCTGTGCTGGTGCCGCCTTTTTCTTAGACATCTAAGAACGCCGCCTTCCATAAAATATCCGTGTCTGTTAAACCGATTTATCATCGTGACATAGTACATAATCGCTGTTCATCGCTATCAGTTTAGGCTTTTTCCGGCCTTTTTTATGCCAATGCAACGGTTTTACCCCAAAAAAATTTCCCCGACCGGAAATTCAGTCGGGGAAACTTGTGAAAAATACGGCACAAAACCGAGCAAACTAGACTTTAGGACGCACCCCGAGATGCATCAAACCCCAGGTCAAAGACTCGACGAGGGCTTCCCAGGACGCTTCAATCACGTCCTCACCCACCCCGACTGTGGTCCACTGGATGTCGCCGTTAGTGGTCGTAATCAGCACGCGCACGGTAGCGTCCGTTCCAAAGGTCGTGTCCAAAATCCGCACCTTGTAGTCGATGAGTTCAAAATTTGTGATGTCCGGGTAGGTTTGGGATAACGCCTGGCGCAGCGCGTGGTCCAGCGCGTTTACGGGGCCATTACCTTCCCCGGTGACGATTTTTCGCCCGTCACGAGTCCGTAGCTTGACGGTGGCTTCGGCTTCCGCTTCACCGTTCTCGCTGAGCGAAGCCCGACCGGCTTGCACCAAAGTCCGCCACGTCTCCACCTCAAAATAGGTCGGCAAGTCCCCGCCTTGGGCCCGCACCAGCAGCTCAAAGGATGCGTCAGCCGCATCGAAAACGTAACCGTGGGACTCCTTTTCCTTCACCGCGTCCACCACCCGGCCGGTCAGGTAAGGCGTCCCAGACAGGTCAATGCCCATCTCTTTGGCTTTCAGCTGGACCGAAGCTCGTCCCGCCATCTCGGAAACCAGCATTCGCATATCGTTGCCGACCGTGGCGGGGTCAATGTGCTGATACAAGTCCGGATTCACGCGGATAGCCGAAGCGTGCAGACCTGCCTTGTGGGCAAACGAGGAATCCCCCACGTAAGGCAGACGCTTGGAAGGCTGCAGATTCGTGATTTCCGCCACCCGGTGCGAGGTGCGGGTCAGCTCGGTCAGACCGTTTTTGTTCAGCAGGGCACGGCGGCCCATCTTGATTTCGATGTTGCCGATAAGGGTGAGGATGTCGGCGTTGCCGGTGCGTTCCCCGTAGCCGTTCACGCAGCCCTGGACCTGCACCGCTCCGGCTTCGATGGCAGCCATCGCGTTCGCCACGGCACACCCCGTGTCATTGTGGGTATGAATCCCGATTTTAACCTGTTCAAGGCCGTGTTTATCCAGGTAGGCGCGGGCTTCAGCGACTCTCGTGCCGATGGTCGAGGGCAGGTTGCCCCCATTGGTGTCACACAGCACGACGGTTTCCGCCCCCGCTTGCCCGGCGGCCTCCAGCACTTTCAGCCCGTATTGGGCATCGTGAGTCAAGCCGTCAAAGTAATGTTCAGCGTCCAGAAACACCCGCCGACCTGCCTTGACCAGAAACTGCACCGTGTCGCGCACCATCGCCAAGTTCTCTTGACCGGTGGTTTTCAGGGCATCCGTGACGTGGCGCAAATCAGATTTTGCCACCAAGGTAATAACCGGCGCGCCGGAATCCAACAATGCCAGCACCTGAGGGTCCTCGCTAGCTTTGGTCCCCACCTTGCGGGTGGCGCCAAAAGCTGCCAGGGTCGCATGGCGCAGTTGCAGTTTCGACAACGCCAGCGCAAAAAACTCGGTGTCTTTCGGAATCGCGCCGGGCCAGCCGCCTTCAATAAAGCTAACTCCCAGGTCATCAAGGGATTGGGCGATATTCAGCTTGTCCGCTACGGACAGCGAGATGCCCTCCATCTGGGCGCCATCACGCAAAGTGGTGTCGTATATCTCTATCGGCTGGGTCGTCGTTTTCATGCCCCTATGTTACAAAAGTCCCCCGCGAGAGATTAATTGAGGCATATTTTCACTGCCTTATATCTCCTGGATTTAAATTGTGCGGCCCAGAAAGGGTACTATAGCAATCGCTATGCCAAAACCGATAGGTAACGAATCACGCTATAATCCGGGCATCGACGGCTTGAGAACCCTCGCCGTCCTCGGCGTGATTTGCTATCACCTTGGCTTCAAATGGATGCCCGGCGGTTTGGCCGGTGTGGGCGTATTCTTTACCATCTCGGGTTTCCTCATCACCGGTAACCTCATGCGTTCCTGGTATCGCCGCGGCAACCTGGGGCTAAAGACCTTTTGGCTGCGCCGCCTGCGCCGCCTAATGCCCGCAGTCATCCTCACGGTGCTGGTCATCTGGGCACTCACGCCGTTCTTTAAAGCCGAAAACTGGCCGGACTATCGTCTCGGCGGGCTCACCGCCATTTTTTACGTCAATAACTGGGCCACCATTTTCTGGGGTGATTCCTATTTTGACCAGTTTTCCCAGAGCCCCTTTGAACACATGTGGTCGCTGTCTGTCGAGGAGCAGTTCTATCTGTTCTGGCCGCTGGTGCTGCTCTTGTTCTTGGTCATCAGCCGCGGCCGCCGCCTCCCGCTCCTGGCCCTCACCTCAATACTCGCCGTGGGTTCTTTCGTGTGGCTAGCCTACGGGTACTCTCTCGGCATGGATACCACCCGCCTTTATGAAGGCACCGATACTCGCTCGGGTGGTCTGCTGGTGGGCGCCATACTCGCCATCGCTATGATCAAGCCCACCGACCCAAGCACGACACGTCCCCTCATTGGCAGGGTCATCTATCGAAAGGATCGCTACCTAGCTGAAGTTGTGGGGTGGCTTGGTCTGGGTGCTGTGCTGGCCATTTATATCTTTGTTCCTGATTCCTCACCAGCCTTGTTCAACGGCTTACTGGTGGTTCTCTCGCTGGCTACCGCGGCGCTACTTTTTGCTGTCTCGAACCGCTACACGCGAATATATAAGCTCTTTGCGCTACGCCCCCTCGCATGGATCGGGGAGAGGTCTTACGCTATGTATCTGTGGCACATGCCACTTATCGCTTTCCTCTACACCCCTCTGCAGGTAATACCGGCCATTGTCAGGGACTTGTTTATCATTGGGGCCACCATTGGCCTGGCGGCATTGTCTTGGATTCTGGTCGAGGATCCCGTTCGCCGCAACGGATTCTTCGTCCCCCTGTGGCGGTGGCTAACTCGCAGAGGCACCCTACCTCACGCCCTGTTGTCTTTCCCCCTCGCTTTCTTCCTCATCTTTGCCCTGGTCGGCGTGCCAACCGAAGCAGCTACGAGCTATCACAACCGCATCGAAGCAAAACAGGCAGCCCTGGCGAAGGCTCAAGCGGAACGGGAACGCAAAGCGGCTCAGGCACGAGCCCTCGCGGCGACCCGCACCCGATGCCACCAAATCATCCATGTGGGAGATTCCACCTCCCTAGCAATGTTCACCGATGCCGGAGTGCTCAACCCGGCGGACAATGCCGCCAAAACCTACGAGGACACCGGAGCCACGAAAGTTACCAACTCTAGCTTCGGGGCGCGCGCCACCAATCAAGGTTTTCAAGACTTCCCGTCCGGTAACGACTCTATCCGCGAAATCCTCGCCGGCGGGATTGATAAGGATTCGTGCTTTGTGATTGCCTTGGGAACGAACGATGCCGCGAACATGAACGTCTATGGCGGCACCGACTACGACACCCATATTCGCACCACCATGGACATCATCGGACCGAACTACCCGGTGCTGTGGATTACGACCGTGGTAAACCCGAACTGATCACCGAGGTGGTACACCAAAGACGTTATGGACGCTTGGAACGCGGAACTCTATCATCAGCAACAACGCTACCCGAATATGTGGGTCTATCCGTGGGACCAAGATATGCGTCCGGAATGGTTCATCACCGGCGACGGGGTACACTGCAACACCATCGGAAACTCGGAACGCTCCCGGCGTTTCGCGCAAGCCGTGGTCAACGCCTGGCCTCTGACCTTGGAAGGGGACAAAGCGCCGCTGCTACCAAAGAAGCGGCTCACCCCGAAACAGCGTGTCGTGACGGGAATGCCTCCCCAATAGGCTTAGCTGAGTCTCACCACCAGCGGATTTTCCCTAACGTTTAGACCCAAGCTCTGAATTATTTTTAAGGTGTCGTTGGGGAAAGGAAAAGGTTCCAAATTTGGGGAATTGTGTTTCCGGTTGCAGCTGTATCCAGTGGCATGAAAAAATATCCGAGTGAATGAAAATGAACGTTTGTGGGCGATTTTCGCTCATCTTTCAGTCCTCATTGCTATGGTCGTTTCCGCAGGCTGGCTGTCGTTCTTGGGGCCGCTCATCGTCTGGTTGGTGAAAAAGGACAGTTCCCCAGCGGTGCGCGTCGCTGCGGCTGGAGCGTTTAACTTTAACGTCGCCATGTGGCTGGCCAGTATCGCTGGGTGGATTGCTTTCTTAACTATCCTGTTAATTCCGCTGGCTCTGGTTCTGTGGCTGGCGGTGTTCGCCCTGACCCTGTGGCACAGCATCCGCGGCGCCATGGCCGCCTCTAACCAGCAGGTCTACCTCTACCCCTGGCAGCTACCCATTCTTAATTGATTGCTAACTTTGCGGTTTTGCGTTGGCTCTCGCTCTATCAGGAAACACCGAACGACCATACCTAAGATGCTGGATTACCAGGCACTATTTCTCGGATTGAAAAACACTATTCTCGTGGCTGTTACAACTTATGGGATTGTCTTAGTGACAATCCCATAAGCCAGTTAATAAATCATTCAGCTGCCCACACTACAGCACTCGGTAGCACCAGCCGTGGGGATCCTCGCGGCGTCCCCACTGAATGCCGGTGATGACGTCGTGAATATGCTTGGTCATCGGGCCGGTGGGAACCTCCAGCTCAAAGTCTTTCCCGCCGAGTTTGCCAATCGGGGTCACGACCGCGGCCGTCCCGCAAGCCAGGAACTCGGCGACCTTACCGGAGCGAATGTCGTCCAACAGCTGATGCAGGGCGATGCGTTCCTCGCTGACGGTAATACCCTCGTCAGCCAGAACCTGAATAATGGCACCGCGGGTACCACCCTCCAAGATGCACCCGGTGAGCTGCGGGGTCGCCACTTTGCCGTCGCGGTAGACCACAAAGACGTTCATGCCGCCCAGCTCATCGATAAAGGTGTTCGTTTCCCCATCCAGGAAGCACACCTGCGCATAGCCCTTTTCCGCCGCAATCTCTTGAGGCTGCAAAGACGCCGCGTAATTACCGGAAGTCTTGGCTTCACCGGTACCGCCCGGTCCGGCGCGGTGGTAATCCTCAGACACATAAATCGAAACAGGCGAAAAGCCGTTGTCGAAGTAGGGGCCGGACGGCGAACCGATATTGAGGTAGGTCACCTCGTGCGCCGGATGCACCCCCAGGAAAGACTCTGAGGCGTACATAAAGGGACGCAAGTACAGGGTGGCGCCGTCTTTGACGGGCACCCAGCGCGCATCGGCACGCACCAAATCCACACAAGACCCCACGAAGTCCTCAACCGGGATTTCCGGCAGCGCCATGCGGCGTGCGGACTGATTGAACCGATTCGCGTTGAAAGCGGGACGGAACAGCCAAATCGTATTGTCAGCCCGGCGGTACGCCTTTAATCCTTCAAAAACCGCCTGACCGTAATGCAGCACCGAGGTTCCCGGATACACCGGCAGCGGCCCATAAGGACGCAAATCCTTTTCCTGCCAGCCGCCGTCCTTGGTCCACAGCGCGTGTGCCATGTAATCGCTAAAGGATTGGCCGAAAGCGAGTTTTTCCATCACCTCACGGTAGGTGGCTTCGTTGGCCCTATTGGCATGAGGCTGGAGCGGGAAGCGCCCCGCCAGTTCATTGGCGTTAGGCAGTGGCTGTTTCGCGAGTTCTTCGAGATTACTCATGTTGTTCTTCTTCTTTCATTGGGTTATTGATAGGTAAAAGTGGTTCGGGGCACGCCGTGCCGAGGATTTTAGGGTTTTCGGGGATTCGTGGTCACCAACCCTAGAGAGAGGCGGCTATCGCGTCGCCGATTTCGCTGGTGGTGCGCACCAGGGGTGTCCCGGCAGCAGACGCGGCGGCACGGTCGGCCATATCCGCATCAATAGCGCGTTGGATACTTGCCGCCAACTGGGGGTAGTCCAAGTGGTTGAGCATCAGGACCAGACTCGCAATAGTGGCGGTCGGGTCGGCTTTGCCCTGGCCAGCGATATCCGGGGCGGAGCCGTGAACGGGTTCAAACATGGACGGGAAGGTTTTTTCCGGGTTGATGTTTCCCGATGCCGCCAAGCCGATACCGCCGGTGATTGCCCCAGCTTCGTCAGTCAAGATGTCGCCGAACAGGTTATCGGTCACAATCACGTCAAACCGGGCCGGGTTCGTGACCAGGAAAATCGTGGCCGCATCGACGTGCAGGTAGTCGACTTCCACCTCCGGAAATTCCGCCCCGACTTCCTCAACACAGCGGCGCCACAGGTGCCCGGCGTTGACCAGCACATTGTGCTTGTGCACGTAAGTCAGATGCCGGCGGCGCGCCTGAGCCTGCGCAAAAGCGTAACGCACGACCCGCTCCACGCCGTGACGTGTGTTAACGGACACTTCGGTGGCAATCTCTTGTGGTGTGCCCTGACGCAACACCCCACCGTTACCGCAGTACAGGCCTTCCGTGCCTTCGCGCACCACCACAAAATCAATGTTGCCGGGATTCGCCAACGGGGTCGGCACCCCCGGATAATACTTGGAAGGGCGCAGATTCACGTAGTGGTCGAAATCGAAACGCAGCTTCAATAGTAGCCCGCGTTCCAGCACCCCGGACTGCACGGAAGGATCTCCTACCGCCCCCAGCAAAATCGCATCATGGCCACGCAGGGCTTGTTCCGTGGCATCATCCAAAACCACCCCATCACGATGGTAACGAGCCGCCCCCAAATCATAGAGGGTGGTTTTCAAACCAACGCCCGCACCCTCCAGGACCTTTTTGAGGACCTTCACGGCCTCGGGAACGACCTCGTGACCGATGCCATCCCCTGGAATCAAGGCCAAATCGATGCTCGTCATAACGTAACTCCTACTTTCTTTTTATGTCTAAAATCGGCGGTTTTCCTGGTGCGGTTCTCAGTTAAAGGAGCGGCTTCGCGGCTGTCGTCCGGAACTGGCTTCTCTACATCGGGATGAACCCCGACCAACTGCGCCGCCACAATCGCCACCATGATGAGAGTGCCGCCCACCAGGAGCCGCCATGTCAGGGCTTCCCCGCTGAACACTACCGAAAAAAGGGTGGCAAAGAGCGGTTCACAGGCCATAATCAAGGCTGCCTCGGTAGAGGACATTCGCGCTTGTGCCCAGGTCTGGATGAACAGAGCCCCCACAGCACAAATCAGAACCATATAGATGAGGCTAGCCCAGGCAGCACCGCTGGAGGGTAGGGTAAGTTCCCCATCCGAAAGCGCCGGAACAGCGTTCACCGCCGCGGTCCCCACCATCTGCATGGTAGCCAACGCTCCCGCGGGACGTCCCGGCGAGATTACACCGAGAGTCGCCACCTGGATGGCAAAGAATAACGCTCCCAACAGGGTTATCAGCTCGCCAAGACCGAAGGACCACCCTTGCAGGGACAGTGCCGCCAAGCCGAGAGTGGCCAGCAGCATCCATAGCCAAGTAATCGGCTTGAAACGTTCCCGGAACAGAATCAATGCCACGAAAGGCACGAAGACTATGGACATGGCGGTGATGAATCCCGAGGTAGCAGGAGAGGTCAGGTTCAATCCCCAAGTTTGCGCCAATTGACCCAAACCGTAGAGAACCCCCGCCCCGAAGCCGAGAGCCAGCGTCTTCCAGCCCGCCGTGCGCAGTTCCCGAAACCACAACGCGCAAGCAATCAGGGCCGCGAGAGTAAAGCGCACGGTCAGGAAGTCAGATGCTGGAACATCATCCAGGACATGATCCTTTACCATAAAAAAAGTTGACCCCCACGCAGCGCAAACTGAAGCCAACGCTAAAATGGGGATTAACTTTTTCATCACGATGTCCTTATCTGTGCTAAGCGATTAGCGAGCGGCGTGGCCCTCCACATAATCGGTGTCTTTATTGGTATTCCATGTAAACATCTGGCGCAGCTCGGCACCGACTTTTTCAATCTGGTGGCCTTCGCCTTCGGCGCGCAGACGCTTAAAATCAGGGGCTCCGGCAGCTTGATCGTCCATGAAACGCTTGGCGAAGCTGCCGTTTTGGATATCCGCCAAGACGTCCTTCATGTGGGCCTTCACGTCGGGGGTGATGACGCGCGGACCGGAGATGTAGTCGCCGTATTCGGCCGTGTCGGAGATAGACCAGCGCATCTTGGACAGACCGCCTTCGTTGATGAGGTCCACAATCAACTTCATCTCGTGGCACACCTCGAAGTAGGCGATTTCGGGCTGGTAGCCAGCTTCGACCAGGGTTTCAAAACCGTACTGGATGAGCTTAGACACCCCGCCGCACAGCACGTTCTGTTCACCGAACAGGTCGGTTTCCGTTTCTTCGGTGAAGGTCGTCTTGATAACGCCCGCGCGGGTTCCGCCGATGCCTTTCGCGTAGGACTTTGTCAGTTCCCAAGCGCGTCCGGATGCATCGCATTCCACGGCGATAACATCTGGCACACCCTGACCGGCAACGAAAGTACGGCGCACCACGTGCCCCGGACCCTTGGGAGCCACCATGCACACATCGTGGCCGGGACCGGGCTTGATGTAGCCGAAACGGATGTTGAACCCATGAGCAAAGAACAGGGCAGCGTTCGGCTTCAGGTTCGGCTCGATTTCGGCGGCATAGACCTTGCTCTGCACCTGGTCAGGCAGCAGAATCATGACCACGTCGGCTTCTTTCACGGCATCCGCCACGGTTTTCACCATCAAGCCCTGTTCCTCGGCCTTCGCCCGGGAGGAGGAACTTTCGTGCAAGCCCACGACCACATCGACCCCAGAATCGCGCAAGTTCAGCGCATGGGCATGACCCTGCGAGCCGTAACCAATTACGGCCACCTTCTGAGACTGAATGAGCGACAGGTCAGCGTCGTCTTCGTAATAAATTTCCGCCATGATTTTTCTCCTTAATTAATTGTAGAGGTGTTTCGTTGAAAAAGATATAGGGTGTTTTTCCTTGTAAAGACTAGGCAAAGTCCGGTTAATTTGCCCCTAAATTTGATCGGTGATGGACTTCGATCCGCGTCCAATCGCGACGTTGCCCGATTGGACGATTTCACGAACTCCGTAAGGCTCCAACTCGCGCAACAGAGCCGCGTGTTTTGCCGGAGAACCAATGGATTCGATGACCAGGGTGCCCCGCGACACGTCCACGACATGAGCCCGGAACAGGTCCACAATCTGGAGTACCGCGGTTCGGTTCGTGTCGTCAGCCGAAACTTTGATGAGCATGAGTTCCCTCTCGACGGCTCGTTCGGGTTCCAACTCCACGATTTTCAGTACGTTCACCAGCTTGTTCAGCTGTTTCGTGACCTGTTCCAGGGACACTTCGGAAACATCGACCACGATGGTGATGCGCGAAATTTCGGGTTTCTCAGTTTCTCCCACCGCGAGGGATTGAATGTTAAAGGCACGGCGGGCAAACAGCGCCGCCACGCGGGTCAAAACGCCAGGCTTGTTTTCGACAAGCACCGACAGGGTATGCGTCATACTCATGTTTAGTCCTCCCAGGTCACAGTCTTGTCAGGGGCATAAATGACTTTGTCGTTGGTCTGCCCGGCGGGAACCATCGGGAACACCATGGCATCGGGGCTGACCAGCACCTCGACTACGACCGGACGGTCGTCAATCTGGTGAGCTTTCTCCAGGGCTTTTCGCAGGTCTTGCGGGTCAGCAACCCGAATTCCCTCAGCTCCGTAGGCTTTCGCCAAAAGCATGAAATCGGGGATCCCCACCCGGTTTGCCTCATCGAGGTTGCGGGCTCCGTCATGCAGGTCGGTCTGAGAATAGCGTTCGTTATAGAACAAGGTCTGCCATTGACGCACCATCCCCAGCGAGGAGTTGTTGATGAGAAGCACCTTTATCGGGATATGCGATTGGGTGCAGGTGGCCAGTTCCTGATTCGTCATCTGGAACGAACCATCTCCGTCGATGAGCCAGACTTCCCGATCCGGATTGGCAACTTTTGCACCCATCGCGGCGGGAACACCGAATCCCATCGTTCCCAGACCGCAAGACGAAATGTAGGTGCGCGGGTAACGGTAGGTCATGAACTGGGACGCCCACATCTGGTGCTGACCGACCCCGGTGACCACAATCGCGTCATCGTCGCTAACCTCGTCAAGCACCTTGATAGCCTTTTGCGGGCTGACCAGGCCGTCCAGTGTATCGTCGAAGTACGCGGGGTACTTGTCTTTCAGTTTGGTCAAGGACTTCATCCACGGGGTTAAGTCCGGCCGGCCATACTGTTTGTAGGCTTGGGGCAGTGCCCGCAGTAGCGCGGCGATGACTGGTTTTAGATCTCCCACGATAGGAACATCGGCCTGACGGATTTTTGAGATTTCGGCCGCATCGATATCAACATGGATGACCTTGGCGTGAGGAGCAAAGGATTTCACGTCTCCGGTGACCCGGTCATCGAAACGCGTACCGAGCGCAATCAGCAGGTCTGCCTGCTGCATCGACAGCACCGCAGACACGCAACCGTGCATCCCCGGCATTCCCATGTGCTGCGGAGAGTCATCCGGGAAGGCTCCGCGCGCGGTCAGGGTGGTGACTACGGGAGCCCCGGTGGCATCAGCTAATTCTTTCAGCTCCGAGGTCGCATCGGCGGCAATTATCCCGCCGCCAATATAGAGCACCGGTCGATGCGCCCCCGCGATTTCGGTGGCCGCCGCCGCGACCTGCTGTTTGGAAGGCTTGCCAGGCAGTTTATATCCGGGTAGCTCCATCGGCGGAGGCCAGGTAAAGGCCATTTTTTTATTCTGAGCTGTTTTCGTGATGTCCACCAAAACCGGTCCGGGTCGCCCGGAGGAAGCGATGAAGAAGGCCTCAGCTAGGCGGGAGGGAATGTCCTCGGGACGAGTGACCAGGAAACTGTGTTTCGTCAGGGGCATTGAGGCACCAACGATGTCGGATTCCTGGAAGGCATCAGTACCGATAGACTCCGCTCCGACCTGGCCGGTTATCGCGACCACCGGGACCGAATCCATCATGGCGTCAGCCAGACCGGTCAGAAGGTTCGTGGCGGCCGGTCCCGAAGTCACCAGAGCTACCCCGGTTTTCCCAGTGGATTTCGCGTAGCCCTCAGCAGCGTGGGCGGCGCCCTGCTCGTGGCGGGTCAGCACGAAGTTCAGTTTCTGGGAGTCATACAGCGGATCGAAAGTGGAGAGAATCGCCCCACCGGGAATCCCGAAAATATCGGTCACTCCCAGTTCCTCCAAGGTACGAATGACAGCTTTCGCACCAGTCATGACTTCGCCGCGAGCTGCGGGATCAATTTCGTTGGGGGTCTCCTCGGGGCCATAGGCTCCCATGGATTTCGTTTCTGGTTCGCTCATGCACTCAACTGTAACTCTGGGGCGAAAAGGAAGAAAACTCGCAAGGGTAAAATCTCACTATGTGGATTCTGAACCGAATAATGAGACGCTTTCCTAAGGGGCAAATAATCCACCGTAAACCCGGAAACGGCGGCAACTGGCGCTCTAAAACTCAGGTTAGCCTTATTGTTGTCGCTGGCTGTGCCCTTAGTCCCGAAAATTCGCACCCGACAGATGGTTAAATCTGGTTGTGTTACAGAGATTGCATTTCCCAATAAAAGATCGGACCGCGTCGTTCCTATCGCGACGCTTGGAACGGCTTCGCAGTGAACGCAGCCGCGCCTTTACCCCCAAGAAAAAAGCTGCTGACGAGCCTATTGAAATCAATACCCAGAGCATGGTGGAGTACGAGAAAATCCGTATCCAGCTCACGGACGTGTCCCGCACGATTATGCGTTTAGGCCATATGCTGCAAAGCTGTGGAGCTTCTGCCTACCGAATTAAGATTTCTATGGCGCGCCTGGCTACCGCGTTGGGAGCCGATGAGCACCACGTCCAAGTCACCTTCGGCGAAATCAGTTCTACCGTCTACCTGCGACCTTTTTCACGCACCGAAATCTCAGAACAGAGGGACTTTGGCACCAACGCGGCCAAACTTGATCGACTCCGGCTCTTTATCCAAAACATCAAACCGGACACACCCGTCAGCGAGGCAAACCGGCTCATGGATCGCATTGAGTCCTACAAGCCTGAGTTCAATAAAGTTGCCAACACTCTGGCAGCGGGTTTTGCCTGCGCCTGTTTCTGTTTCCTGAACCGCGGCGGGCTCATCGAGTGCGTTCTGGCCGGTTTAGCGGCAGGATTCGGGCAAACCGTGCGTCGGATGATGATGTCAAAGAAAACAAACCATTTTGCGGTCTGGATGACCGCTGGTTTTGCCGCCTCTCTGGTCTACATCGGCTGCGCCGTGCTGCTGGAGACAATGCTGCAGCGCGCCTATTCACCAGCAGTTCTGGCGGCTATACCGCCTTGGATAACGGCTGATCCTCTCGGATTCCGGGTGGGAATTGTCTCCGCGGTACTGTTTTTGGTTCCCGGTTTCCCTCTCATTACCTCGATGCTCGATTTGGTACGCCTGGACCTTTCCGCCGGGATACCGCGCCTGGTTTATACCTTGATGTTGATCATTTCAGCCGGAGCGAGCGTGTGGATTGTGTCCCTAACCTTCCAGTGGGCAGTAGACCCCGCGGTGAACCCGCCTCTGGAGGGGCATTGGCTGTACCTCGCTCGAACATTCTGTTCATTTGTGGCCTCTGCCGGGTTCGCCATGCTGTTCAATTCGACCCGACGACTGTGCGTCTATGCCGGGTTGATATGCGCTCTGGTCAATCCGTTGCGTTTTTTCGTTGTGGAATCGGGATTCAATTGGCAGTTTTCGGTAGGGCTGGAGGCGCTGGCAATCGGTCTGCTTGCTGACGTTATTTCCCGTCTGTCGAACTTTAACTATTCACGAGTCTCGCTGTCCGTGCCGGCAGCGGTGCTGATGGTTCCCGGGGTCCCTCTCTATTCAGCTTTAGTACACCTCAACGAGGGAAATACGATAGGAGCTATCGCCTCCCTTAGCGAAGTGTCTGTGGTCATCTTGGCCATTGGCATCGGACTTTCCACAGCCCGGATGCTCACGGATCGAAATTGGCTACAAGACAAGGAAATTGTCGACACCCACCCCGTTCTTAATGCCGACGCTGACGATTCTTTCAGTATGCGCTGATAGACTGACTTTGTTGGTTTTTCCGACCACAAGGTTGATATATCACTACGTCTCTGGAGGACATTTTGTTCGAATTTTTCGCAGCCCACCCAATTGTCCTTTTAGCTGCTTTATTGGGAATAGGCATGGCCTTTGGGCACATCAAAGTCAAAGGTGTTTCTCTGGGCGCAGCCGCGGTGTTGTTCCTCGCTATCGGCGTCTCCGCCTGGGCCAGTGCTTCGGGCATAAAGCTCATGATTCCGAAAGAAATCGCCGTACTGGGACTCTCTTTGTTCGCATTTTGTATTGGTTCAAACTCTGGTCCGAACTTTTTTGCGACCCTACAAACTGCCTGGAAATCAATCCTCCTGTTGGTCGGAGCCTATGTGGGAGTCAGTGCTGTCGCGGTGGGAATCGGCACCTTGCTGGGAATGCCAATCAGCCAAATTGTGGGAACCCTCTCCGGGGCACTGACGAACACTCCGATGCTCGAGGCGGGAGGGGAAACGTCCGGGGATATCGCCACGGCCACGATCGGTTATTCCATCGCCTACCTTTACGGCGTTCTCGGAATGCTCTTTTTCGCGTCCCTGGCACTGAAAAAAGGCAAAAATGACCGGGACGCCCCCAGTCCTGTCGTGTCCAAAACGATTCGGGTGGAAATCGACACCCACCCCCACTTGGGCGAAATTTTTGAGAGATTCAACGAAAAGTTAGCTTTTTCACGTCTGCGCCGCGGCGAACAAGGACCGATTACCCGACCCAATATGTCTGATACGCTCAACCCCGGCGATTTGATTACCATTGTCGGGGAAGCCTCAGCCGTTCACACCATTATCGAAGAATTGGGCCATTCGTCTTCCCATTCGCTACAGACTGACCGCAGCTACCTCGACTATCGACGCATTACTCTTTCTGATGCCTCCAAAGCTGGCAAGACCATTGCGGAATTGAACATGGGTGACCGCTTTGGTGCCACGGTGTCACGAGTTCGACGCGGAGACGTAGACATGGTGGCTTACCCGGACTTTACGTTGCAGCTGGGCGACCGGCTACGCGTGGTGGCGCCGAAATCAAGCATCTCGGTCATCACCAAATACCTGGGCGATTCCACCCGCGGACTCACCTCACTCAACCCGGTAGCGCTGGGCATCGGGATGACCTTAGGTTTCCTCATTGGTGAGATTCCCATTCCCAACCCCGGAGGCGGATACTTCAACATCGGGTATGCCGCCGGAATCATCATTATGGGATTGATTATGGGCCGCGTGGGGCGCATCGGTCCATTCGTTACGACTCTGCCCTACACTACGGGTCAGGTCTTGGGCGAAATCGGTCTGCTACTGTTCCTGGCACAGGCCGGAACGAATGCCGGAGGCTCCATTCAAACCGCTTTCACCAGCGGGGATTGGTGGAAGATCTTGCTTCTCGGCTTCATCATCACCAATCTTTTTGGGCTCACCCTGTTCATCCTGATGCGTCTGGTGGCCAAAATGGGAGGCACGAAGCTCTCCGGCTTCATGGGCGGCGCCCAAACACAGCCGGCGGTGTTGGGATTCGCTAATGACCAAACCAACACCGACCCTCGGGTTTCCCTGGGCTACGCCATGGCTTATCCCGTAGCGATGATTACCAAGATTCTGTGCGGAACCTTTGTCGGGATGCTTTAGACCGCTGCAGCCCCGCCCTTACTGATGGTAGCGGGAGACGAGTTTGCTTAGTTGGCTGGAAGAATCAGCAACGGCCTGACCAGCCTCCAAAGTCGTACGCGCCCCCTCCGCAGACCTCTCCGCCGTAGACGAAACCGTCTCAATCGAACCCACAATATCCTGAGTCGTCTGCGCAGCCCCACGAACCACACCAAACATCTCATTCGTCGTCGCCGTCTGCTCCTCAACCGCCGAAGCAATCGTCTGCTGAGAATCATTAATCCGCGAAATAATCTCACTAATCTGAGTAATAGCCTCAGCCGCCTTGGTGGAGTCTTCCTGAATAGAACTCACCCGCTCAGAAATATCCGCCGTAGCCGCCGCCGTCTGCGCAGCCAAATCCTTAACCTCACCAGCAACCACCGCAAAACCCTTACCAGCATCACCCGCACGAGCCGCCTCAATCGTCGCATTCAACGCCAAAAGATTCGTCTGCTCCGCAATCGAAGTAATCGAATTCGTAATCTCCCCAATAGACTGCGAAGACTCACCCAACGTATCAATAACCTTCGTCGCCGAACCCACAGACTCAACCGCCTCCTCAGAAATCTGCGAAGCCGACGTAGCCGACTCAGAAATCTGACGAATCGCAGCCTGCATCTCCTCCATAGCCGCACTCAAAGTATCCATATTCGTAGCCAACAACTGCGCCTGCTCAGCAGCCCCCGCCGCCCTAGCCCGCGTATCCTGAGCAGTCTCATCCAACTCAGCAGCCGTATCAGCCAAATTACCAGCATGCTCCTGCAACCCCACAGAAGTACCACTAACCTCACCAATCAACTCATTAACCTGATCATTCTGACCATTAAAAGCCCTCGCCAAATCCCGAATCTCCGGCACACCCGTATCATCACGCAACCGAAAACCCAAATCATACTGATCATGATTCTGCAAAGCCACAGTATGCCGAGACAAAGGCCGACGTACCCGGCGAGCCAAGAGAATCAGGAAGGTCAACACGACCGCGCCGAGTAGGAAAAACACCACCATCAGCGCGAACAGAGAGATGGTCTGACCAACGTTAGCACGTTGCATCGCGGAACCTGCCGCTTCCAGAGAACCGGCCTCCAGATGTCCAATCTTACGTACCGGTTCGATTACGGAAGCCGATGCCAACGAATAGTCACGGCCAAAAACCAGTTCGGAAGCTAGAGCGAGCTGTTGTTCGGCGGGTAGGGCCTCCTCCTCAGCCGGAATGGAATAGTTCTCCACCGTGGCGGGCATAGCCGCCATGTCCTCGCCGCGAGCCAACGCGGCTAAAGCAATGGCGTGCAGCTCAATGTCATCTCGAATCTTGCTGGCCTCCAAAGCCTCTTTCAGCAGGTCAAGCTGCTCCTTGGTGCCGCCGTTCTCGTTCAGCAACCGTACCCCATACTCACGATCACGCTTGATATAGAGCTGATTGGTGTAATCAGCTAGATCCGCTGAAAGTCCGCCCACCACGTAGGCTCGCGACAAGTTCGTCAAGTCGCTGTTTGCCGAGGTCAGCAGGTTGACCCCCGCGGAGCGAGACGAGGCTTCTCGCTGCGCGCTTTGCACCTCCCGGGTAGAGATTACAGCCAGGATGTCTCCCACCAAACCCAGGACGCAGAATAGAACCACCAGCATGGAGGCAACTTTTACCATTGACGAAAATCGAAAATTCATCATCAATTCCTTACATCAGCGGGGGGTTCAAGGTGGCGTAGTTCAAAGCCAGCGACTCCACACCCCAGGGTTTTAACACATCAACCAACAGACCCGTGTCCATCATCTCTTGCAGACCCGCCTGCACGGCCTTCGCAAAGGCTTCGTCATTCTTGGCGAATACCGGACCTTGCGGAGCTACATCCGAGTTTTGCCCCACCGTGGTGAAACCGTCGAACTTAATCTGTCCGTAGAGCATACTGGGATCTTCACCCAACACCGCATCCAAAGTCCCCTCGGCAGCTTGAGAATTAAGCACCTCCTGGTCCTGGTCCTCAGCGATCTTGATGGGTTCCTTGCCTTCGGCAACGCAGGTATCCGAGGCGGCTTTCAAGGCTTCCATCATGGTGGTGTCAGTACGCGCCCCCACTTTGAAGCCGCAAGGATTGGTGTAGTCGAACTCTGAGTTTGGTCCTACGGCGTAAATAACTCCCACGTTTACAAAAGAAACCATGTTGACTTGGCGCATCCGTGATTTCTTAAGGGTGAGAGTGGACATAACCAGGTCGAAGGTGCCATCGTTGACCCGGTCCAGCAGCGAGTTAAACTCCTCACTTTTGAACTGGACATCTTTCACGCCCATCAGCTTGCCCAGAGCTTTCAAGGTATCTACCTCGTAGCCGATGGGTTGATTGCTGTCATCAAAGAACTCAGCCGGGGAATACGGCATGAATGCGCCGGCGGTCCAGGAATCGCGCTTATCCGGTGGCAACATCTCGTGAAGTTTCGGATCAGCTTTAATCTTGGAGATGTCGTAGGATTCGACCCCGCCAGAATCAGACGCCGGACCGCTACTGCAACCCGCGACTGAAAGACTCAAACAAGCTAGAGCACAAACGGAAACAATCTTCCAGCGGGCTGGCATACGCATCTCCCTTGATTTCGAACACCAAATTGTCTGAATATACAAACAATAACAGCTATCCGACCTGAATATAGCGGAATTGAAAGTTAATTCCAGGTAAATTTTCAGTAGCTAATCCGGGAGAACACTCGGGTTGTGCTAGTGGTAGCGGGAGACGAGTTTGCTTAGTTGGCTGGAAGAATCAGCAACGGCCTGACCAGCCTCCAAAGTCGTACGCGCCCCCTCCGCAGACCTCTCCGCCGTAGACGAAACCGTCTCAATCGAACCCACAATATCCTGAGTCGTCTGCGCAGCCCCACGAACCACACCAAACATCTCATTCGTCGTCGCCGTCTGCTCCTCAACCGCCGAAGCAATCGTCTGCTGAGAATCATTAATCCGCGAAATAATCTCACTAATCTGAGTAATAGCCTCAGCCGCCTTGGTGGAGTCTTCCTGAATAGAACTCACCCGCTCAGAAATATCCGCCGTAGCCGCCGCCGTCTGCGCAGCCAAATCCTTAACCTCACCAGCAACCACCGCAAAACCCTTACCAGCATCACCCGCACGAGCCGCCTCAATCGTCGCATTCAACGCCAAAAGATTCGTCTGCTCCGCAATCGAAGTAATCGAATTCGTAATCTCCCCAATAGACTGCGAAGACTCACCCAACGTATCAATAACCTTCGTCGCCGAACCCACAGACTCAACCGCCTCCTCAGAAATCTGCGAAGCCGACGTAGCCGACTCAGAAATCTGACGAATCGCAGCCTGCATCTCCTCCATAGCCGCACTCAAAGTATCCATATTCGTAGCCAACAACTGCGCCTGCTCAGCAGCCCCCGCCGCCCTAGCCCGCGTATCCTGAGCAGTCTCATCCAACTCAGCAGCCGTATCAGCCAAATTACCAGCATGCTCCTGCAACCCCACAGAAGTACCACTAACCTCACCAATCAACTCATTAACCTGATCATTCTGACCATTAAAAGCCCTCGCCAAATCCCGAATCTCCGGCACACCCGTATCATCACGCAACCGAAAACCCAAATCATACTGATCATGATTCTGCAAAGCCACAGTATGCCGAGACAAAGGCAACCGGACAGTTCGTAGTGCCGCAATCAGGAACAGCAGTACCACCACAGCCAAAATAATAAATATCGCAATCAAAATATAGATGGTGACCTTTTGCAGGGAGGCAGCTCGACCCATTTGCGTATCGGCCGCATTGGCAGCCCCGGTTTCCAGCTGATTCAACATGTTCAAAGGCGACATCACGGACTTGTACGAGTTGGAGTAGGTCTCTCCAAACACCAGGTCTGAGGCTGTTTGCAGCTGTGCCTCCGCATCCATAGCCAATTCCTCAGGCGAGAATTGGAAGTTTTCCAAATCGTTGGGCAGAGCGCTAAAGTCAGCTCCGCGGCTCAAAGCAGCCAAAGCCATGGCGTGAGTCTCAGTTTCTTGAGTGATTTTTCCTGCTTCCGAAGACTGCTGCACCAGCTTGCTTTCATCTTCCGTACCACCGTTGTCGGCGATGAGGCTAGCCCCATACTCTAAGTCGCGATTCACATAGACCTGGTTGAAGTAATCCATCATGGCTTCTTCCAGGCCGGAAATCACAAATACTCGCGCATTATCCGCCATATGTGTCCGGGCATTCTCTATGTAGGCAATCCCGTTATTACGCCGGTTGGATTCGTCTTGGGCCCGATTGACCTGACCTGTCGCGATGATAGTGCCAATTTGAGCGGCTACGCCCAAAATAGTGAGCGCCAGCACAACACTCATAGTGAATTTAATCATTGATGAAAAACGCATTTTTCATTTCCTCCCTGAAGAAAATTAAGCAATTGGCGGATTTAAGGTTGCGTAGTTGAGCGCGATGAATTCCTCGCCCCAGGGCGCAAGTACTTCTTTCAGCATTCCCGTATCCATCATCTTTTGGAGACCGGCTTGAATGGCTTTGGCCAGCTCAGGATTGTCTTTCGCAGTGACCGGGCCCTGCGGTGCCACCTGGAAAGCCTCACCGATAGTGGCGAATTTCGGATTCCTCGACTCGGCGTAAGCCATAATTGGGCTCTCCCCGATGATGGCATCCAAGGTTCCGTCCGCAACCTGTTGCACCAACTTATCTTGGTCAGCATCAGAGACAATCTGTATCGCTGGTTTTCCAGCTTTCACACAAGAATCGCTGGCCGCCTGCAAAGTTTCGGCTTGAGTGGTGTCTGCCTGGGTGGCGACTTTCAATCCGCAAGAGTTGGCGGGATCGAAATTATTGGGGTTGCCCGCCTGGGTGCCATAGATATATCCCGATTTAATGTAGGCAACCATATTGTTCTGAGCCATTCGGGTCTTGTTGAGAGTCATGGATGCCATGCCGATGTCATAGGTGCCATCGTTAACCTTGGGAATAATTGCGTCAAATTCTTCATCGGCAATTTTCAGTTCCGACACGCCCATCAGCTTTGACAAGGCTTTTAAGACATCGACTTCGTAGCCCACCGGCTGATTGTTGTCATCGAAGAACTCGGCGGGAGAATAGGGAATATCCATCGCGACCCGCAGCGTATCCCGGTTTGCCTGCGGCACCATCGCCGCGATTTCAGAATCCGGTTTGATGGAATCGAAGTTATAGGATTTCACTTCCGCTGAACTGGTCGAGCCGGAACAAGAAGTAAGCGTTGCTCCCAACAAAGCTGCACCCGCTGCTGCCGAGATCATCTTCACTATGAGTTTCATTGCCTTTGCTTTCCTCCCCTGAAAAGGGGCATCGCCAACAACTCTACCGTTCCATAGTATCCCAGAGAGAAAAATTTGAAAGGGATTTCAGGCAATCGGCGGGTTTAGCGTGGCGTAGTGCAACGCTATAGTCTCTTCACCCCAGGGAGAAAGCACATCCGCAAGCATTCCCGTATCCATCATTTTTTGCAGACCAGCGCGCACCGCTTTGGCCAACTCCGCATTGTCTTTCGCGATGAAAGGACCCTGCGGAGCCGTCTCGAAGGGCTCCCCGAACATCTCAAAATTCTGGTATTTTGCCTGGTTATAGGCCAAAATGGGCGTTTCTCCAATGATGGCATCAATGCTTCCCTGGTCGACCTGGGAAATCAATTTGTCCTGATCCGGCTCAGTAATGATGGTGACCGGCGACTTACCGATTAACACGCACTGATCGCTGGCCGCCTGCAAAGTATCGGCCTGCGTGGTGTCCGACTGCGCCGCCACGGTAAATCCACAGGGCGAGACCGGGTCAAAATCCTTCGGGTTATCTCGCTGGGTTGCATAGCTGTAACCTGCCTCAACATAGGACACCATATTGCCCTGACGAAGCCGCTCTTTATTCAACGTCAAAGCGGCCATGCCCAAATCATCGGTGCCCTCGTTAACTTTGGGAATGATGGAGTCAAAATCTTCGTCGATGAATTGCACTTCTTTGATGCCCATTACCTTAGCGAGAGCTTTCAAGACATCGACCTCATAGCCCACAGGCTGATTGGCGTCATCGAGAAATTCCGCCGGGGAATAATGCAGTTCCATCGCAACCCGCAGCGTATCCCGGTTTGCCTGCGGCACCATCGCCGCGATAACCGGATCGGGTTTGATGGAATTAAAATCGTAGGACTGCATCGCCCCCGGTTTTCCTGCTAACGCACATGACGAAAGCGCCACTGCCGTCATTGCTACACACGCTGCCCCAACCAACCTCATCGTGGTTTTCATGTCAGCCAACTGCCTCCTGCTCTAGGACGAATCTCCGAATTGTAACCAGGGTTAGCACTAACCGAAGCACCCAAAATTGTACTCCTACCTGGCTGAATATTCACTGAAAAAATCACTCTGTTGACGTGAAAGTGTCCCGGTCCAAAATTGCCAAAACGTGACCCAACACCGGTGTGAGAACCTCTACTGTATCACGCACGGCGCCTGGAGAACCGGGGGCACACACCACTAGCGCGGCCCCCGCTGCCCGCGTGGAAATCCCCACCACAGGCCGAGACAGCATACCCAGGGGCCCAGCCTGTCGGTTACGTTCCAGCAACGCGGCCTCCACTCCGCTCAAACGAGCTTCCACTAGGCCCTCAACGGCTTCGGGAGTGAGGTCACGCGGGCTAATCCCCGTTCCGCCCGTGGTAAAGACCAGCCGCGCCCCACTGCGACACGCCGCCGACACGGCCTTGTGAACGGAGTCCACCCCGTCAGGAACTACCACCGGTCCGGTCACCACAAATCCCAGTGCCGTCAACAATTCCACCGCCAGTGGACCGGACCGATCCGAGTTCACGCCCGCGGAAACGGAATCGGAAACCGTAATGACACAAGCCGGTATCTGTGACGGTAGCGACTGTTCGGCGTGACTCATGACTCCCGCTCCCATGTCCCGGAACGACCTCCGGATTTATAGGTCACGAAAGCCTCGCGCAAAGTAATCTGGCGGTCCACCCCTTTCAGCATGTCTACCAACGCCAACGCCCCCACCGTCACCGCGGTCAAGGCCTCCATCTCCACGCCGGTACGTTCCACGCATTTCACCGTGGAGCGCAAGATGACCTCATCGCCCTCCTGGGTAATGTCCAGGGCTACGTAGTCGATTCCCAAGGGGTGGGCCAACGGGAGCAGTTCCGGGGTGCGTTTCACGGCCTGTATCCCGGCGATGCGCGCCACCGCCAAGGCGTCTCCTTTCGGGACTCGATTATCCCGCAAAGCGGCGGCTACCTGAGGCGATACACTGACTACGGCACGTGCTCGCGCTTCGCGCAACGTCTCACTTTTCGCCGAGACGTCCACCATTCGGGCCTCGCCGCGTTCATTCAGGTGGTTCATGGGCAGGGTATTTTCCATCACAAGTCTTTCTGGGAACGTCCCCGTTTCGGGGCTAGTTTTCTGAACTGACCCTTCTAATATATGCAGGAAATCGTTTCCCTTACTAGAATTGTCAGGTGGAATTTTTTGGGATCAGCGGTTCGGAGCTGTTGCTCATTTTGGTCGTGGGCGTCATCGTCATCGGCCCGAAGCACGCCGCCCAAGCTCTGCTGTGGTTCAAAGGAGTGATCGAGTGGCTGCGGGCGTGGTCCGCCCGTCTGCGCGAAGAAGCGAATTTCACCAAATCCGGCCTCAACGTAGATTTAAAAAACTTTGATCCTCGCGAATATGACCCGCGCAAGATGATTAAAGACGCGGTGGCCGAAGAAATGCAGCTGTGGATGGAACAGGCCACCAGTATCGAGAAAGCCGCCACCCCGGGCCTTGTGCCGGGAAAAACCCCGGACAACCCCAAACCGTCGCCCGACCCTAAACCTGACGATTCCTCTGCTACCCCACAGGCCGAGCCTCCAGATGTTCCTCCGGCCACTCCCCGTCAAGAAAAGCCCGCGTAAACTGATAAACTTGTGGTGATTTAGCCCTATACAGAGGAGAGATTAATGGTTCCGGCACATGTGATGTTGTTCAGCGTAAGCCCCGCAGTGTGGATTACTGTCATCATTATTTTGGTCGTGGTTTTCGGTGCCTCGAAACTGCCGGAAATTGCTCGCAACGTGGGCAAATCCGCAAAAGTATTGAAGGAAGAACTCAACGATTTGACCGAGGACACCAAGGCTGACGGAAAAGCTATCGAGAGCAAAAATGATGCCACCAACGATTCCTCGAAAACTGACCCGGCCTCAGGCAACGATGCCGCTAAGTAACCGCTCCAGTGCCCACTGAGAAACCCTCTGACCAGAATCGTGATGCCAACTCAGAAGGCGTCATGACGGTGACCGCTCACCTTGCTGAACTGCGAAAACGCATAATCTGGTCATTTGCAGGCATAGCCCTGGCGACGATTGGCGGATGGTTTCTCTATGGAATCGCGCTGGCGCACATTACCGCCCCCATGAAAGACGTCACCGGGGCCAACCTGAACTTCCAGACCATCGGCGCGGCCTTTGACCTGAAAATCCGCGTGTCCCTGTGGCTGGGGGTGCTTATTGCTTCACCATGGTGGATTTATCAGATTTTGGCTTTCATCTGGCCCGGTCTGCGCCGCCGGGAACGGTTCTGGATGCTGATTTTTGGCGTGGCCGGAGTCATTTTGTTCGCGGCTGGTGCGGTGTTCGGCGACTGGACCGCGCCGCGAGCCGTGTCGATTTTGTCCTCTTTTACTCCCCCGGATTCGGCGATGCTGCTGCAGGCCGATGCCTACATCAAGTTCTATATTCGCCTGGTGTTGGCGTTCGGGATTTCTTTCTTGATTCCCGAAATTTTGGTCATGCTGAACTTCCTCGGAGTGTTGAGTGCCCGCACCATGTTAAAAGGCTGGCGCTGGGCGACGATGGTGGCGTTTATTTTCTCGGCTATCGCCAACCCTCTACCAACCCCGTGGCCCGTCATTTTGCAGGCTTCAGCCCTGCTGGCACTGTATTTCCTGGCGGTCGGCATCGCGGCATTCCATGATTGGCGTCGAAACCGGAAGCAACCGTAGCCCCGGCAACTATCAAAACCGCGCCGAGGTCAGATTTCGAGGACTTTCACAATCGACCACGGCGCCACGGATTCGACGTCTCGGTCTATCAGCATCAAAGCGTTCGCTTTATGCAGCGAGGCCACCAGGTGTGACTTCGATCCTAAGGGATGGGTACGCTGAACCGTGGGGGTTTGTCCCGGCTGTCCCGGCGTCAAGCGCACCGGCACCACCTGGACTTTGCCTCGTGGAGAGGTCCACGCCTCCACCACGGTCGCTTCTTGGCACTCGTGCACCCGCTGTGGGTCACGCCCGCCGAGCTTCGCCAGTACCGGCAGTGCAAACAGATGCCACGAGACGAAAACCGAAACCGGGTTTCCCGGCAGAGTCAGCACCGGTACCCGGTGCCCCCCGCTCGCCTGCACGAAACCGTAACCTTGAGGTTTACCCGGCTGCAGGGCAACTCGTGCGAAATGGAATCCCCAATCGCTGACACCTTGTTTCACCACCTCATAAGCGCCGGCCGAAACCCCGCCCGAAGTGATGACCAGGTCGCTCACGTCCGCCACCCGGCGCAAGGTATCACGGAACTGCGCCACATCGTCCCCACATTGACCCGCGAAACTGACCTCCGCCTGGGCCACTCGGGCCAAGGCCGACGCCAGAGACGAGTTTGAATCCGGAATCATCGACCCTTCCAGCGAGGCCCCCGCTCCCGCCAGTTCGGAACCGGTGGCGATAATTCCCACCCGGACCCGCGGGAAAGCCGTAACTGTCGCGTAGCCCCCGGAGATTGCCGACGCAATCGCCCCCGGACTCATGACTTCGCCGGCAGCCAGAACTTCGGTGCCGGCCGGCAGGTCCTCTCCGGCCTGGCGCACATTCGCCCCGGCCCGGGGAACACGATGAATAGTGACCGCTTCCGGCAGCTCAACGGGACCCGGCTGTTGATTCGTATCCTCCACTTTCACCACGGTGTCCGCCCCCGCGGGCATTTTCGCGCCGGTCATAATCCGCCACGCCTGACCCGGTTGGCATTCGGCGCTCGGTTCTGTGCCCGCCGGAATGTCGCCCGCCACCGGCAACGTTACAGAACCGTCAACCGGTAGCCCCGCACTATTGAAAGCAAATCCGTCCATCGCCGAGTTCGTAAAGGGCGGCACCGACAGACGCGAAATGACCGGCTCAGCCAGGGTCAATCCCAAAGTGTCGCCCACCGGCAGTTCCCGCGGTGTCAGCGGAGTTATTTCCTCCAGGAGCTGGGCCAAATATTCCTGGTAATCAAGCAGTGTTTCTGTCTCACTCACGATTGTTCTCCTTTGAGTTCACCAGTCTTGCCGGACAGTGTTTCGTAACAGTTTGGGTTTTGGGATGAGGCGGCACGCGCCGAATAATCCACCACGTTCCATTTGCCCATGCGGGCGTCTCCAATGACCAGGCGTCCGATGAGGGGCTCGCCCCAACCTGAGACCATTTTCAGGACCTCGGTAGCCATCAGGGACCCGGCTTGCCCACAGACGGGGCCGAGGATTCCCGCGGTGGTGGAGTCCGGGGTACTTGCGGGCGGAGGCGGAGTCGGATAGAGCGTGCGTAAACACGTCCCAACCTCCGGAGAAAACACGCTGACCTCGAAGTTTGCTCCGACTGCGGAGCCCCAAACCAGAGGTCGCGCCAACTTTGCGCAAGTGTCAGAAACCAGGTATTTCGAGGCAAACGTGTCGGTGGCGTCCACCACCAGGTCGTATTGGGCGATGATTGCGGCGGCGTTCTGAGCATCCAGCGCCGGCTCCTCGCAGACGTTCACCTCGGGGTTCAGCGCTCGGACAGTGGCGGCGGCAGAAGCGGTTTTTGGCTCGCCTTGGTGGTTAAACGGGTGAATGACTCGGCGTCCTAAGTTGCTCAGACTCACCGTGTCGCCATCGGCAATCCCCAGGGTTCCCCCCGCCGTGGACAGGCCGACCCCGGCGGCAGCGAGGTACGCAATGATGGGAGAACCTAGCCCGCCAGCACCTACCACCAGGACTTTTGCACTCGTGACGCGCTCCTGACCGGTTGCTCCAAAACCTGGAATCGCGCAATGTGCGGCATAGCGGCTGCGGGTTTGGAGGTCTGCGTCAAGGTTTGACCAGGCGGCGTCTCCCTCGGAAAAAACCTGTTTCTTCCAGATGGGAACCCGGTCCTTGATCGCATCGACCAGCCAAGACACTGTAGAAAACGCAGCTTGCCGATGAGCGGCGGAGACTCCGACCAAAATAGCTACCTCGCCGACCGACAGATGCCCCACCCGATGCAGCAACGCAATTTCCTGCACGCCGGGAACCGTACTGGCCTCACCGGCAATCTGTTGCAGTTCACGGGCGGCGTCCGGGTGCGCGCTGTAGGTGATAGCCTCCACTCGACGCCCCTGGTCGTGGTTGCGCACGCGGCCGATGAACACGAGCTGGCACCCGGCTTCGGGCGCGATGAACCCCGCCTCAAATCGAGCCGGGTCCAAAGGCTCATCGGTCAGGTCCGCTTGCAGTATGGTTGCCAATGAATCTCCTTGATTCTTACGTTGGTTGGATGGGCAGGTTTATTTTTATAAGGAACGCTCGCTGCGAATGCAAACCATTGCATTCGCACACCGCGAGCGACTCCAACGGCTAGCTCACGAGCGCTCCGCGCTCTGCTAGCCGCCAGCAAACGGCGGCAAAACATCGATGGTGAGGTCGGTGAGGTCGTCGAGGTCCGCGAGGCGTTTCTGGCCCGATTCGCGCAGACCCCCCACCAGGTATGACGAAATGGAAAGCACCTGATTTAATTCGCGGCCATCTCCTCCCGCCTGAGCCGCCGCATCAGCCACGCTCACGTCCCGCGCTACTTGTGCCGTCGCCGTATCGGTGCCCGCCTCATCCGCGGCCGCCGCGAAAAAACGCACTTGTACACCTACCGTGTTATCGCCACTATCCCGCATCTTTACCCCCCAATCTGAGCCATTGGAATCGTTGGAGATTGAAAGTCCTGCTGACCCAAGCCGTGCCCGGAAGGTTTTTCCCAGGTTACCGCCGCCCAAGCCTGCGCCAGTTCGTCATCGCTAGCACCGCGGCGCAACATCGCCCCCAGGTCACAGCTCAAGTTAGAGAACAGGCAGGGACGCACCAGTCCGGTCGGGGAAAGCCGGGTTCGGTTACAGTCTGCACAGAAAGGCGCGGATACCGAAGAAATCAACCCCATCGTCCCCAGGCGCTTTGTGCCCGCTAAGTCGAACACCTGAAAACGGGTTGCCGGGGCATGAATATCAATATTTTCGCGCACCGGGGACAAACGAAATTCGCGTTCTAAAGCCGGGCGCAGTTTAGAAAAATCCAGTTGCTCAGCGGAACCAACCCGGACCGTGTGCGGGCCGAAGGGCATATATTCAATAGCGCGCCACTCGATACCCCGCTCCAGGCAAAACCGCAGCAAATCCGGAGCCTCGCGCAAACTGACCTGGTCCAACATGACCGTATTCATTTTCATTGGCTGGAAACCTGCGGAGAGCGCGGCGTCAATACCCTCCAAAGCCGAGGCGAGTTCATCGCGCCCGGTGATTTCTGCAAAACGGGCAGGGTCGAGGGTATCGAGAGAAATGTTGACGCGCTGAACTCCCGCCGCCCGCAGTGCCGGAGCCAGCGGTGCCAAACTGCGGGCGTTGGTGGTGAGAGCCACCTGGGGGTCACGCCCCGCAGCCGCAAACGTGTGGGTAATCCCCGCTGCAATCTCTAACAAATCCGGGCGCAACAGCGGCTCCCCGCCGGTCAGGCGAACCTGAGTAATCCCCAGGCGGTGAATCGCGATTCCCGCCAAACGCAAAATTTCTGAGGAATCCAACAGCTCCTGACGCGACACCCACTTGACGCCCTCACGCGGCAGGCAATACGAACAGCGTAAATCACAACGATCGGTCACCGACAAGCGCAAGTCTCTCGCAGTTCGCCCCCAGCTGTCTCGCAACGGCAAAGCCCAGGGAGACGCGAGCCCAGATGCCTGTCCCACACGATTGACTCGTGTCAGCGTCTCAGTCAAACCTACCTACTTCCTCGGCCCCTCGGTATATCTCGCCATTCTATCGCGTCTCAATTATTTTTACAGTTCACTAGGCATTTGTGGGTTCGTCCTCGCCCGATGTTGCCTTTCCGTTATGCTGAAGGAGTGAGCCCATCGGCTCACTTAATTTTTGACCATACTCATTGAGGAGCAGACATGGCAGAAGAAAAACGCAAAGACGATCCGGAAAAAATGGCAAAAATGGCGGCATGGCTGCAAGCCGCTAGCCAGGAACTCAAACTACCGGAAGGGACTATTGCCCCCGTCCAGGAGGAACTATTGAACCTCATCAGCGATGTCGCGCACGGACCGTCTCGTCCGGGGGCTCCCCTCACGGCTTTCCTGGTCGGATTTGCCGCGGGTGGGGACATTGCGCAAGCGGGCGAAAATGTGGCAAAACTTCGCACCCTGGTGGCAAAGTACCCCGCAAACTAAGACTTTCGCTGATGTCCTGAGCAACGCGTGGGTGTTTTCCGCAAAAATCGGTCTAACACCAGAATATGTCCGCAAAATTTAAGATAAGGTGGCAAATATGTCTCAGTTACGGATTAAGGACGCAGCAAATTTGCTGGGTGTTAGCGATGATACGCTACGCCGGTGGATAGACGCCGGTCATCTCAGCGCCGGAACCGACGATGCGGGACGCAAAGTCGTAGACGGAGCTGAACTGGCGAAACTAGCTCAAGACAAAGCCAAAGATTTTGGTGACGCGGATTCCACGGGTTTCATTTCAGCCCGCAACCATTTCCGCGGTCTGGTCACCAAAGTCGTTTCCGACACAGTCATGAGCCAGGTCGAACTGCAATGCGGTCCTTTCCGCGTGGTGTCCCTCATCTCCACCGAGTCGGTGAAAGAACTCGGACTGGTGCCCGGCGCGGTAGCTACCGCCCGGGTCAAAGCCACGAATGTCGTAATTGATGCATCTTAGGGAAAACCTGACGACACCCTTGTGCCGCCACAATGAAACGGTCGACAACGGAAAACCGCCGACCCAGCTTTTGCGAAAGGAAAACTCATGAAAACACTCGCGCGTCTCGGAGCAGGCTTGGCCGTCCTGGCCCTGGCCGCCACCGGCCTCACCGCTTGTGCACCGGACAACGCCAACACCGCGAACTCAGAACCGAGCGAAACGGCCGAGGCCAAGATGATTCAGGTATTTGCCGCCGCTTCCCTCAAGGCTAGTTTCTCTGAGCTGGGCGAATCTTTCCAGAAGGAAAACCCCGACATTACCGTAAAGTTCAACTTTGACGGCTCCTCCTCCCTGTTTGATCAGATGCAAGGCGGCGCCAAAGCTGACGTGTTCGCCTCCGCTGACGAAAAGAACATGAAGAAAGCGACCGACGCGGGTCTGAACGCCGGCGAACCGAGCATTTTTGTGAACAATACCCTGACCTTGGCGGTACCGAAAGGTAACCCGGCTGGGGTCACCGGGCTGGACGACTCCCTCACCGGCAAGAAACTGGTCATTTGTGCCGAGGGGGTTCCCTGCGGCAACGCCTACCGTGAGTTGGCGCAAAAGGTCGGTTTCACCGGTCAGGCTGTGTCCGAGGAGACTTCGGTCAAGGACGTGATGGGTAAGGTCGTCAGCGGCGAGGCTGACGCGGGCGTGGTGTACCAAACTGACGCGCTGGCTGAAGAGGATTCGGTCGACACCATCGATATTCCCGGCTCTGACACCGTGGTCAACGCTTACCCGATTGTGGTCACCAAGATGGCTGCCGACAACGGCAACGACGCGGCCGCAAAAGCGTTCGTGGACTACGTGTTGTCCGATGCGGCGCAAAAGGTCTTTGCCAATTACGGGTTCATGAGTCCCGCTAAGTAAAGGCTCACGTTGAACGCTAATAACCACGGCTTTCCCCGCTGGCTGTATCTGCCGGCGGGGATAGCCTTGCTGTTGGTCGTTTTGCCTATTGTCGGGCTCATGGTGCGAGTGCCGTGGACCCGTCTGGCGGAAATCCTGACCCGCGACGAATCCCGCGATGCTTTGCTGTTGAGCCTGCGTACCTGCCTGGTGTCGCTGGTGCTGGTGCTCATACTAGGCACTCCCTTGGCACTGTTGATTTCGCGCACCGAGGGATTTTGGGCGTACGTGTGGCGCACTTTTGCGGTCCTACCCATGGTGTTACCCCCGGTCGTAGCCGGTTTAGCGCTCTTGGTGACGCTGGGGCGCCGCGGCGTAGTGGGACAGTACCTGTCCTTGGCCGGTATCGAGATCGGGTTCACCACCATAGCCGTGGTGCTGGGACAAACATTCGTGGCGATGCCTTACTACGTGGTGTCCCTGGAGTCGGCGTTGCGCACTTTTGATTCCGGTTATGAGCGGATTGCGGCGACTTTGGGGGCATCTCCGACCTATGTGTTGCGCCGCGTCACGCTACCCTTGCTGAGCCCTGCCATAGTCGGGGGTGCCACCATGGCTTTTGCCCGCGCCTTGGGCGAGTTCGGGGCCACCCTGACTTTCGCGGGTTCTCTGCAAGGGGTGACCCGCACCCTCCCCCAGGCTATCTATCTGTTGCGCGAGGACGACTCTGACCTGGCTTTGGCGCTGTCCGTAGTCTTGGTGCTGCTGGCAGCCACCATGATGGGATTGTCGGCTATCTTTACCACCCGCCGCACCAAGCAGCTCACGGCGCAACCGGAAAGTGGTGACGACCAGTGAAAACTCGTCACGATACGGCAGCAAATCCCGCGGAATTCCCCACCGCTACCACCACGGCCGGAAGTGAAGTCCTGGTAAAGGCAGGCATCAAGGAACGCAACGTTACGGTGCAGTGTGCTTTTCCGGCGGGACTCATTACCGCCATCGTCGGACCGAACGGGGCCGGGAAGTCTACAATTCTGGGAATGATTTCCGGGCTGCTGGCCCCCGATTCAGGAGAGGTCCGCAGTGGGGATACGGTGTTTGCCGATGCCTCCCGCTCCTTGCCGCCCCATCAGCGTCCCGTCGCGATGCTGACCCAAAAACCCCTGCTGTTTCCGCATTTGAGCGTGTTGGAAAACGTGGCGTTTGGACCGCGAGCCCGGCATCGGTCACGGGAGGAAGCCCGGCGCATCGCTCGCCAGGAGTTAGCGGCGGTGGGCGCTTTGGAACTGGCGGATCGTCCCGCCACGGCTCTGTCCGGCGGGCAGTCGCAGCGCGTGGCGATTGCGCGAGCCCTGGCGACACACCCGCAAGTCGTACTGTTGGACGAACCGTTTTCCGCCCTTGACGTTGAGACTGCCGCCAAACTACGGGAAGTACTGTCGAAACGGCTGCGTCAAGAGCCGCGGCCGACCGTGATTTTTGTCACCCACGATCCACTCGACGTATGGATGCTGGCCGACCATGTGGTCGCCATCGAAAACGGCCATTTGATTGGGGAAGGCACGGTGGTAGAAATGCTGGATCAGCCTACCACGAAGTTCCTGGAAAACCTGTCCGGCATGAACCTGCTTTCCGGAGTCATTGAGGAATCCGGCGAAGTCGCCACCATTGATGCCGGCGGGGTGAAACTGACAGGGTTGTGGCAAGGCCAGCATCATCCCGGCCCTCAAACCCCAGCTCTCACCGCTTTTGCTCCCCAATCCGTGGCTCTATTCGAGACGGCTGTTTCCGGCTCTCCGCGCAACACCTGGCCGGCGCGCGTCACGGACATCACGCCGCGCGGTGCGGTGCAGTGGATCAGTTTGGTGATGGACGGGGGGCAAAGCATTCAAGCCGTCCTGACCCCGCAAGCCGTCAGCGCCCTGAAACTGGAACCCGGTTCACCCATTTTCGCCGAGGTCAAAGCCACTCAGATTACGGTGTATCCGCGCTAGGTTTTTATAATCCGAACATATAGGGGGAAAATAGCCCGATCGCTGCCATTATTGGCAGCTACCCGGCTATTCTCCCCCTATAATCACCGATTCCAATTTGATACCTATGGAATTGGCTCCCGGGGACACTCTTTCAGCACCCCCATCATGGCCTGTTTCTCTGCCGGGGTCACCCACAGCCCGTATTTCGCTTTCACCGCAATCTGACGCGCCACGTAAGCGCAGCGATAATCGCGTGCGGGCGGCAACCATTCGGACGCATCTTGCGATTGTTTATCCTGATTGGCCTGGCCTTTTACCGCTTCCAAGTTCAGCGGATCGTTGGCGATGGCTTCCCGTTCCTGCTGGCTGAGCTGCTGGCCGCCGGTACGCCACACGTTGCCCAACGCCACCACGTGGTCAATCTGGACCGCGTCAGAAGTTTCCTGCGACCGCTTGAAATCAACGGTTTCCCCGGTGTATTTATCGTGCAGAACCCCGCTTTGTACCACGCAGTGCGCGGGAGTGGTGTTCGTAGCCGCCCGGTATTGGACGTCCTCTAGGTCGCGAGCCAACACTTCGTTGCGGGTATTGCAATTGTCACCGTCAAGGTCCAGCCACCCCTTGCCGAACAGCCGCTCGCGGTCGAAATCGCGGAAAGGATCTTTGTCGCGCACTTCCAAAGTGTCCAACACGTCACTAGCGCGGCTGCCCGCAGTTTTTCCGGCGGTGTCACGAGTCTGTTGCCCGGCGTTCCCGGATTGGCTGGCGGAATGGGACTGGTCACCGCCGATGAGCCCGAACAACCAGCCGTCATCCCCAACAAACTGGGTGCCCAAACCGGTCACCGCCACCACGGCGAACGCCGCCAGAGCCAGGTTACGTCCTCGCTGGTTACGGTTTGAACTCTTGCCAAACCACCCATCCCAAGGCGCTACCTGCGGAGTTTCCGGTTCCAGACCGCGGTTTTCCTCCGGTCCAGCGCCCTGACCAGTGTTGTCCTTATTGCTCATGCTTCCAGCCTAACGAAGTAATCTTGCCCGGTCACATCTGCCACCAGCCCCACCCCGCGAGGGCTGTCCCCGAAGGCGGCAAAATCAACGACGGTGTCTCGTGACGGTGCCACCACGGACTGAGGCGTGAAAACCCCGGCGGAAAAACCGGCAAAATCCGGGTCCAGGGCCACCCAATCCACCAGCTCCGTCCAGTCCGGTTTGTCGGATTGGTCGGTTGTATCGTCCTCAGCGGTATCTGTTGCCACCGCGGCACCCAGTTTCGCGAGGCGGGTCTCGACTTCTCGGCCCAATGACTCCAAGCCCGGCACGATTCGGTTCGCACCCCAGGACGCGGAATCTCGCCACACCTCAAAGCCGACCCCGTCTCGCACCAGGCGCCGCCTAGCCAGGTGCACCCCCAAACTATTGCGCTCTATTCCCAGGAAACGTCGCCCCAGCTGGGCTGCTGCCACCAAAGTGGAGCCGGATCCGGCGAAACAGTCCATCACCAGTCCCCCCGGCGGGCACGCCGCGGCGATGGCGCGTTGCATGACCTCCACCGGCTTTTGGGTCGGATACCCCACCCAGGTTTCAGAATGATTTGGCGGCCGGGAAATCTGCCAAACATCGGGGGCGACCATACCCTGCGGATTGAACAGTTCGCGGCGTTTCGGGGCTATGGTTGCGTTATAAGCCACCCGCACCGCGTCGGGGTCGAAAAAGTAGCGGCGCCGGTCGCGGGCATAAAACAGGATAGTGTCGTGTTTGTGGCCGAAAGCCCGCCGCGACCCCCCGCCCGAAGCGTAAGCCCACACAATCTCGTTGACCAGGCTATTTGCCCCGAACACCTCGTCCAGGACCAGGCGCAACGCGGCGGAGGAATGCCAATCGCAGTGGACAAAAATCGTTCCTGTTGGCGACAAAAATCGCCGTAGCACCGTCAGTCTCTCGTACAGATTTTGCAGGTAGTCCGCAGTTTGCCAGCGGTCGCCGTACTGTTTCACAGCGATGGTGCGTTTCGGGCCACCCTGGTGGTGCGTCCGAATCTGTTGCACATAATCCGCTCCGGAGTTAAACGGCGGATCGATATAGATACAGTCGACGCTGCCCTCATATTGGGGCAATAATCCGCTCATGACCTGCAGGTTTTCCCCGACATAGAGGCGGTTTTCGCTCTGCGTTGTCGCAACTTCGCCCCCGAGCGTTTCCCGGTAGCGCTCAGCTCGGACGTAGGGCCGGGGTGTGGCCAGTGTCACTTCGTGTTTTCCGCGCCACGTCAAAGCCAGTTCCGGGGGTTTTTCCTGCACCATCCCATCCTACTGTGGGCGGCTCAGCCGGCAATAACCCGCCACTTCCGGAGGGAAGCCGTGCTTTTCACCCCCAGAGAAATTCCGCGGCAGGGCATGGCGCAATCGGCTAAAATGGGATTCACAGCCAAGCGGGAGGAAACGAGTCATGAGTGAGGACAGCGGGGGTTTATTCGATAACCCCTTTGAATCACCGTTCGACAACGTGCCTTTTTCTGTCAATAGGCTGCCCAACCTGACCCGTGATCGGGTTAAGAAAGTCTTGGAAGGACACAACTGGAGTTACCAGGTCAACCACGACGGTGACGTGGGCGGGGCTTGGCAAAACGGCATCTATTACTTTCAAGTAACCGGGGAAAAAGACACTATCCTCTGCGTGCGCGGCACATGGCGCGGAGAACCGGAACTGGACGATTTCATCCTGATTAACTCCATTTGTAACCGTTGGAACACGGATTATTACTGGCCGAAAGCCTACGCGCGAGTGACCGAGGATCGCGAAGTCTACGTGCATACGGAACTGCCCATCAGCTGGCGTACCGGCTTGACGGACGCACAGCTGGACGAACAGGTACGTTGTGCCTTGGAATCCAGCGAGGATTTCTTTGAGCATCTGGCTGAGCAACTCCCCAACGCGATGCCGGAACCGGACGAAGATTCCGAATAGGCTCTTACGTGGGCAGCAACCACCACAGGGCGCGGCCTTTGGCTCGATAGCGTTCCAAGAAACGTTCCATCCGCACTGCCCAATAGGGACCCAAACCGTGGCGCACCCGCAGCACCTGCCGCGCGGCGTCCTTACCTTTCTTTGGGTAGGTCAGCTCTGCATAGAAACCCCGCGAGGAGATCAGCCCGTAATCCCAACACAAACTCAACACTGATTCAATCTCTTCCAAGGTTTCAGGTAAAACTTTGTTTTTCTGGTCGGTCAGTTCCTCAATAATCAAATCCGTAACCTGGCGGCTCATCAAGTGAGCCATGTCACGAGTCTGCATCGGGACGGGTGCCGGGACAGAATCGCTATCCTTGGTGAGTTCGCGCGTGTCCATCGCGATAGCCGAACCAATCCCGAAAATGTTGTGATACGTGGGATTGCGGAAAGTGCGCGGCAAGACGGTCACCACTTGTCCGGAACCGTTTTGCTGGGTTTTGGCGTCCACCCGCAACCGTCCCCAGCCGTCGTACAAGTCCGCGCGTAGATCCGCTCCGTTTGCGTCATGCACCGCCAAGGGAGTGAGGACCCGCGCCGCCTCCACCGCCACCAAATCGCATTCCATCTCTCCGGGCTGGCCCTCGCCGTGTACCGGAACGAACCTGACTCTGCGGCCATTGATCGAGGCCAGACGCATATCTTTGTGCAGAATCAGTCGGTGCGTATCGATGAGATGCACCAGGGCGGTCTGCATGTCCTCTTCCATCTTCGGGTCGTCGGTGTGGCCGTACATCCACGGCCGTCCCGCATCGAAAAAGTGCAGTTCCACCCGCGAGCGCAGAAAAGCGGCCCGCAGCACCTCGTCCACGCACAGGGCATATTCCAGCGCCCCGTAAAAGCCGCCCATGCCGCGAGCGGAACGACCGATAGCGATGACTTTCGGTTTGCCTCCCACCGGGGAATCCTGCATTTCAAACAGCAGTCTGCGCAGTTCTGCTTCCCCCGCGATGGCACTGTCCAGGCGGTCCAAGACACAGGTCGGCACCGTGGTCGATTCCGCGGGAATGCCCGCTACTCGATCGATATCGTGTCCGGTGGCAATGACCAGGTAATCGTAAGGCACCCGCGCAACTTGACCCTCCAGGTGCGAGCCGGTAAAAGTCAGTTGGACCTGGGGACGCGGGTCGTCTCGGTAGCCTTTGGGGTAAACCGCAGTAGCCATGCCTTGGTGAAAAATAATGCCTTTGCGTCGGTAAAGCGGACCGAGCGGGACAGCTTGCCGATGCACCGGCTGCAGGCCGGAGGCAATCTGGGCCATGACATCAGGATTCGTCCAAGCCGAGCCGGGGCTGATGACGATGACATCGTGGTCGTCTTTTAGGCGGTGTTTTAAGCCGAGGGCTGTGGAGTGGCCCGCCATTCCGGCTCCTATAACTACAATCCGGGCCATCTTAATATCCTTTTCTTTTCAGGAGTTCCGCCGAAAACGTTGCCCCGCAACGTTTTTTCACCGGCTCCACCCCACCACGCGCCGACACACACTCGCTACGCTCCCTGTCGGCACGCCAACCCGCCCCTATGACAACAATCCGGGCCATGGTTCACCTAGCCGGTTTTTCCAGGCGGACTTTGATCGTGCTGGTGGCTTGTTCCACAGGCTTGATTTTCAGCTGGTCGATATTCACGTGCGCCGGCAAGTTCAAGGTCCACACAATAGCTTGGGCGATATCGGCCCCCACCAGAGGATAGTCCACCCCGGCATAAACGCCCTCCGCCGCAGCCTTGTCCTCCAGGCGCGACAGGGAAAATTCCGGGGTTTGCACCAATCCGGGCATAATCTCGATAATCCGAATCGGCTGACCCACCAACTCCAGGCGCAGCGTCTCGGGAAGCATCGCCTCGGCGTGTTTGGCGGCGGTATAGCCCGCCCCGCCCGGGTACGTCTCGTGACCGGCAGTCGAGGTGACGAACACCAAATCCCCACCCCCGTGAGCCAACATTTGCGGCAGGAAAGCCTGGGTGACCTGCAGGGAAGACAAAACGTTGATGCTGTACATGGTTTTCCACCGCTCCAGCTTTGCCTCCATTACGGTGTCGGTGCCGCGCGCGCCCCCGGCATTGTTGACCACCGCGTCCACGACCTGTCCCTCGGCGGTCGCCCACTCGAACAGCGCCTGCACGTGTTCAGGAATGGTCAGGTCAGCGGCAAAAGCCGCGCAGCCCGTCTCATAAGCCAGTGCGGCCAGCCTTTCGGCGCGCCGGGCGGTCGCCAACACCTCCCACCCGCAGGAACACAGCTGTTTCACGGTTTCCCACCCGATTCCGGTAGAAGCCCCGGTCACCAGCACTCGTCCCGGCTGGCGGGCCGGGCGCGTTTCGGGAACTGTAATTCCAAAACTTTGGGGGTCAAGAGTCTCTTGGGACGGCTTTACGGGTCCGGGTGTGATGCTCATCTTTTGGTCACCTTTCCAGAATTTTTGGCTACAGAGCCACGCTATAGACTTAGCCTATAGGAAAACGACTCCGGCGGTTTGCTCTGAACGCCGAGGAAAACCGCTCAAATCAGGAAAAGAGGCAAGATGAAACTCGGTTTTATTGGAATGGGTGCCATGGGTTCGGCGATTGCGGCGGGGGCTCTGAAGCACGACTTCGTCAAGGCCTGCGACCTGAGTTTTTCTGATTTCGGCGTGACCCCGGGCGAACACCCGCTGACCAGTGACTTTGGCGCCCAGCAGGTGACATCTAACCGGGAACTGGTCGGGGCGGTTGACGCGGTGGTCATTGCGGTGAAACCGAAACATATCGGCACGGTCCTCACCGAAATCGCCCCGGAACTGGGAGGAAAGCTGGTCATTTCTATCGCCGGAGGGGTCGGGCTGGACCATCTGGAGGGCTGGCTCACCCCGGACACCCCCATAGTGCGGGTCATGCCAAACCTGAACGCACAAGTCAACGCCGCCATGTCGGCCTTGTGCGCGAACGCGGCGGTAACCCCGGAACAAAAGCAGTACGCCCTGGGTCTGTTCAACGCGGTAGGCCGCACGGTAGAGCTGGAGGAATCCTTGTTCCCCGCGTTTACCGCCATTGCTGGTTGCGCCCCCGCCTGGACTTATACCTACGTGGAATCCTTGGCAAAAGCCGGTGTGGCGGCGGGGCTGACAAAAGCGGCGGCCATCGAGTCCGCGACCCAGATGCTGCTGGGGTCCGCCCTCATGCTGCAAGACGGTTTGGAAAAGGGCGCTCACCCCGGCCAGCTGGTCGATCGGGTGTGCTCCCCCGGCGGCTCCACCATCGCCGGTTTGCTGGCGGGCGAGGACGCGGGATTCTCGCGAGCCGTAGTGCGCATGGTTGAGGGCGCTATGGCCGGGGACGCCAAAGCGACCCAGAAATAACCCCCGCCCACCGAACGCGTTAGGGTAGCGGGAACGCGAGCGGGTAGACTATTGCAGGTAAATCACGACGATAAAAGGAAAACGATGACCGAGAGACTGAAAGCTCCGAGCGTACCGGCAAAGACGACCCTGGACGGGATTGAGGACAAATGGCGCGAGGTGTGGGCGGACGCGCAGACCTACGCTTTTGACCCCGACACTACCCGGGAAGCCGTGTACTCTATCGATACCCCGCCACCCACCGTGTCTGGTTCGCTGCACGTCGGTCACGTATTTTCCTATACGCACACGGATTTGGTGGCGCGTTACCAGAGAATGCGCGGCAAGAACGTGTTTTACCCGATGGGCTGGGACGACAACGGTCTGCCGACCGAGCGTCGGGTGCAAAACTATTTCGGGGTGCGCTGCGACCCGTCCTTGCCCTACGTGCCTGATTTCACTCCGCCGTATGAGGGCGGAGAGGGCAAGTCCATTAAGAACGCCGACCAGGTGCCGATTAGCCGGAAAAACTTCGTGGAGCTGTGCGAACGTTTGACCGCTGAGGACGAAAAACAGTTCGAGGAACTCTGGCGGACCCTGGGGCTGTCTATCGACTGGTCCTACACGATGCAGACTATCGGTAAGCCTGCGCAAAAGGTGGCGCAGACGTTTTTCCTGCGTAACTTTGCTCGCGGCGAGGTGTACGCGGCAGAAGCGCCGGGTTTGTGGGACGTCACGTTCCAGACCGCGGTGGCACAAGCCGAGTTGGAGGCGCGCGACTATCCCGGCTCCTACCATTCTTTTGCGTTCCACCGCGAGGACGGCAAGGGAGACATTGTTATCGAGACGACTCGTCCGGAACTGCTGGGGGCGTGCTGCGCGCTGATTGCCCACCCTGACGATGAGCGTTACGCTGATTTGTTCGGTACCTATGTCACGTCACCAGGGTTTGACGTGCGGGTTCCCGTGTTGGCTCACCCTGAGGCCGAGATGGACAAGGGTTCGGGTATCGCCATGTGCTGTACTTTCGGTGACCTGGTGGACGTGGATTGGTGGCGAGATTTGCAGCTGCCAACCCGGGTTATCCTGCGCAAGGACGGTCGGATCATTCCTGACGTGCCGGATTGGATTACTTCGGAGCGCGGTCGGGCGCTATACCAGGAAACCGCTGGGAAAACGGCGTTCTCTGCCCGGAAAGCTATCGTCGAAGCCCTGCGGGAATCCGGGGAAATGTTGGGGGATCCGAAACCGACCCAGCGTATGACGAACTTTTATGAAAAAGGCGACAAGCCTCTGGAAATCGTGACTTCACGCCAGTGGTACATCCGCAATGGCGGCCAGCCTTATGCCCGCACCGCGGGAGGCACGGATTTGCGTGAGGAACTGTTGGCGCGCGGACGTGAACTGGACTTTGTGCCTGACTTTATGCGGGTTCGCTACGAGAACTGGGTCAACGGTTTGAACACCGACTGGCTCATTTCCCGCCAGCGTTTCTTTGGGGTGCCGCTGCCCCTGTGGTATCCGGTCAAGGAGTCTGGTGAAACCGACTTTGACCACCCGATTTTGCCCAGTGAGGACGTGCTGCCTATCGATCCGACCACGGATACACCCGCGGGGTTCGATGAATCTCAGCGTGGCGTGCCGGGTGGTTTTGTGGCGGAAGTCGACATTATGGACACCTGGGCGACCTCCAGCCTGACCCCCGAAATTTATTCGGGTTTTGGGCGGGACGAAAAGCTGTTCGCGGCGACTTTCCCGATGGACTTGCGTCCTCAGGGTCAAGACATTATTCGTACTTGGCTGTTCTCGACCGTGGTGCGGTCCCACCTGGAGTTTGACGCTCTGCCGTGGCGCCAGGCCGCGATTTCGGGTTGGATTTTGGATCCTGATCACAAAAAGATGTCGAAGTCCAAAGGCAACGTGGTGACCCCGATGGGGCTGCTGGAAAAGCACTCTTCCGACGCGGTGCGCTATTGGGCGGCCTCGGCCCGGTTGGGGACGGACGCGGCCTTTGACGAGGGCGAGATGAAAGTCGGGCGGCGTTTAGCCATCAAACTGTTGAACGCGTCGAAGTTCGCGCTCTCGATGGGCGGAGACGCCGACCTGGTCTTGGATCCGGCGCTGGTAACGGTCGAGGTAGACCGGTCTTTGATTGCTACCCTGGCGGAAGTCATCACTTCCGCGACCAAGGCTTTCGAGGAAATGAACCATGCCCGCGCCCTGGAAGTGACCGAGAGTTTCTTCTGGACCTTGTGTGATGATTATTTGGAGCTGGTCAAGGACCGTGCTTACGGCAAGGATCCGGCGGTCGATAGTGCCGCGGTCGCTTCCGTGCGCACGACCCTGGCGCTGGCGATTGATAACGTGGTGCGCCTGCTCGCACCGTTCTTGCCTTTCACCACCGAGGAAGTGTGGTCCCGGTATCGCACCGGGTCGGTGCACCGGGCGGCTTGGCCCAGCACCGATGGTTTGGATAGCGTGAGTGGTAATCCCCAGGTGCTACAGGCGGCAGGCGGAGCACTGTCGGCCCTCCGTAAGGTCAAGTCGGATGCCAAAGTGTCCCAACGCACCCCGTTCTTGCACGCCACCGTGACTTTCCCCGCGCCCGATGTGGCGTGTGCCGAGGCGGCTCGCGCCGACTTGGTGGCAGCCAACCACGTGGAGGGCAAGCTGGAGTTCGTTGCTGGCGAGGTCGAATCCCCGCAGGTCAGCGCCGCCGAGCTGGGCGAGCCCCCGGCAAAACCGGCAAAATAGTTTCCCGCTCTAGCCCGGGAACAGTCCCCCTTGCGCTCGCCTCGCTATTCCGCGAGGCGAGACAACTTTGCGCCCGCCAGCGCGCTTTGCGGCGAGGGAATTGACGCTACACCAGGGAAGCGAGACACAACCACTGAGAACCACGAAACATGGCACATTCACGGTTACGCACTATTGCGGTGTGCTTATTTTTCACCCGGGGTGTTGGTCTCCGGCTGGTTGGACGCGTCAGATTCGGCTTGGTCGTCCAGCTTGAAACCGGTAACTATGCCGTGAAGTTGATTGCTGATTTCGACTATAGATTCCAGTTCGGTCAGCACGTTTTGCACCCCGATGGAGTTTTCCTGTGCGGCTTGAGCAACATTGCCAATTTGGTTGGCGATGTCTTGTGAACCTCCCGCCGCATTCGTCACCGAGGAAGAGATCTCGTTGACCGTTGCAGTTTGCTCCTCTACAGCCGCGGCGATAACAGTTTGAGTTTCGTTAATCTGGTTGATGACTGCAGTAATTTCGTTCAGAGCAGCCTCAGCGGCGGCTGTGTCATTTTGAATGGAAGCCACCCGGGTGGAGATATCGGAAGTAGCCTCGCCGGTTTGCTCCGCCAGGTCTTTAACCTCCCCCGCAACAACCGCAAAGCCCTTGCCAGCTTCCCCGGCTCGTGCCGCCTCGATGGTGGCATTCAGAGCCAGCAGGTTGGTTTGCTCGGCAATCTGGGTGATGGAATCGATAATTTCGCCGATGCCGCGGGAGGACTCGGACAGTTTCGAGACAATCTCAGTAGTGCGCTGCGCCACTTCCACACCGTTACTCGCCGTTGCTGCGGCGGTGGTGGCGTTCGAGCTGATTTCTCGAATGGCCGCGCCCATTTCTTCTGCCGCTGCCGCTACAGTTCCGATGGCCGAAGACACTTCCTCTGCAGATTGAGTCGTGGTCTCGCTTTGGGCGGCTGCTTGCGCAGTCGAACTGCCGATTTGCTTCGCAGCCGCTCCAATAACCCCTGACCGTTCGTTCAAAGATTGCGACGAATCCGCAATGGTCTTGATCAATTTGCTGATGCCGCGGTTCTTTTGATTCACGACTTCGGCCAGTTGGCGAATTTCTTGCACGCCTTGAGGTTGAAGCCGTACTGTCATATCTTTTGCATCGCTCTGGGACAAAATCTTGCGGTAGGCTACAACAGGTTTGACTGTATTCCGAGCAAGCAGCAGCAGAATGCCGATGGCGCTCACCGCGAGTACCAGGGCGACTACCGACAAAATCCACAGTCCGGCAAGGGTACCGGTGTTGGCGTCTTCAACTCGTTTCGTCAATCTGGTATCCATCTGCGCAGTAACATCGTCGAGAGGTCCCATGATGCTTTCAACATTGCTGTTGTATTCGTCACCGAAAATTAACGAAATCGCCAAATTCTGTTTCTGGGAAGCGTCCAGAGCCGTGTCTTCCGGAGATAAGTTAAATTCGGCCACACCTTTGGGCATTTCATTGAGAGCCATGCCTTTAGATTCCAATACCAGGCGTTGTGCCCTGGTTTCGATTTCTGCCAGTTTATTGGAGTTGTCCAGTCCCTCATCGATTTTGGCCAGTTCCTCGGATGGCATATCCGTACCTTTAAGGTTTTGCACGGCATCGCCGCGATTGTCATCGTTCACTTCCTGCCAATACGCATCAAGGTATTTCTGGTCCCCGGTTACCACGAAGGATTTCACCTGATCTGTGAGGTTTTTCGAAGCCTCGGTCACGCGGTTGATTTCAAGTATTTCGGTATCGTAGGCGTTGTTCGATGCTCCTATCTGAGCAAATTTCACTTGCGCAAATACGATTGAAAAAACCGCCAATAATGAAATCACCACGATAGTGGTTAACGAGATTTTGATGAACGACTCCAGCTTCATAAGCCTCTTCTCCTTTGAATGCAAAAGGTGCGCAAATCCCCAATAGCATCTGGCTACCGCAAATTTATTCGTACGATTGTACAAAATGGTTGGGCTTGACCACAACAACCGCAACGCCGCCTCTAATATTGTCAGGACAAATTATGAATGCGAATGCGGATTGACTGGTTACGAACCTAGTGAGTGATTGCTGCACGCGCCCGACCCCGCTGATGAAATCACGACGCGGCGGCGCTATTGACCCTCCCGGCTGCCCTCAACAGCGGTGATTCAGGATTGCAAAAGTCAAGCCCCGTAAGAGCGGGAATCTCGTGGCTGCGGGCGAGTCGTCACGGGTTTCCAGCCGCGCGGGGTCTTGGCTCCCCGTATCCCTTCCGTGCGGGAACGATAGACCACGTAGGGACGGGTTGGGTACATAACCGGAGCGGAAACTACGTGAACCAGCCTGGTGAACGGCCAAATCGCGAACAGCAGAAGTCCGGCGATAATGTGCATTTTGAAAGAGTCGGGTACCCCCGCAAGCAGCTCCGGCTGGGGCTGGAAAGTCAGGATTGACCGCAACCAAGGGCTGATGGTTTCCCGGTAGTCGTAGCCATTCGCCCCGCCCAGCACTTGATTTTGCAAAGTGGCCCAGAAACCCAGGCCAATGGGGAGGCACAGCAGAACATACATGAAAATGTCGTTCTTCGTAGTGGCGAAACGTACTGATTTATTGACGATACGCCGATAGAGCAACCCCAGCAGTCCAACGACCGCAGCTACCCCCGCCACCATGCCACCAATGGTTGCCATCATGTGATATCCGTGCTCGGAAACCCCCATGGCAGTGGTCCAAGACTTGGGGATGAGCAACCCCATCACGTGTCCCGCCCCCACGAACAAGATTCCGAAGTGGAACAGCGGCGAAGCCCACCGCAACAAAGCCGACTCGTGAATCTGGGAGGAACGCGAGGTCCACCCAAACTTGTCATAGCGGTAACGCCAAATCAGGCCTACAATCAGCAAGCCCAGTGCTAGATAAGGGAACCCTGCCCACAAGAAAAGCTCAAAGGGATTCATCAGCGCGCCTCCTGTTTCGGTGCCAAAAAGAACGGTTGGGACTGCACGCCGACCATCTCGGCGGGCGGGCCTTGCAAGATAAGTTTACGAAACGCTGCTTTTGCCTTTTCGTCCAGCGGGTCTAGCGTCAAAATCAGTCCCGCAACGACAGAAGACCAGGGACTTTGCAAGGATTCCAAGGCTGCCCGGAGCACTTCCAGACCGTCACGGTGGATATTGATCAGATGCTCAGCTAGCTCATCGCCGCTGCGGGCGGCTAACTCCAGCACAGCCGGAAAATAATCCGGCAGTTCTCCCCCACAGACTTTCCAGCCCATCGCCTCAAAGGCCTGTTGAAAAGCCAAAATAGCAGAGCCGCGCATCCGGGTGTCCCCGGTGGAGTAGTAGGAAAGGTACAGATTGCATTTGCGTTTCTGGTCAAACGTTCGCACATACAAATCCTCGATTTCGCGCAAATTGTGCGAGTCTGCCCAATCCAGAAAGGTTTGGAATTCGTCGGCAACTTCCGGCTCCACGTTGTCCAGCTCCAACCGAATGATGGACAGCTGATTATGGTAGTCCTCACCCGGATAGTCCAACAGGACAGAGGCAATCATCTGGGCGGTCCGCGACCGTCCCGCTTCTCTTGAATTCAGAGCCTCCCGTGGTGGTAGGCTCGTCAGCGCCTGACTCATTGATGAACCTCCAGCGGAACGAAAGCCCTGGTGGAGCCGGTATGGCTGGAAGCGGGGATACCCTCACCGCCCCGACCCGGCCCGCCCAGTACGTCCAGGGAGCAGCCCAATTCGCGCAAGCCTCGCGGGGTTTCCGCCCCGGCGGTGGGCACGACGAAACGGTCATCGTACTTGGCGATAGCCAAGAGCCGATACATTTCCTCCATTTGTTCCCCGGTCATGCCCACGGCCTGCGCTCCCGTATCGTCGGGTTCTTCCCCGAGGTGGCGCCCACGCATATAACTGCGCATGGCCGCCAGGCGACGCAGGGACTTTTCAACCGGCACGGTGTCTCCCGCCGTAAACAATCCAGCCAGATATTCCAAGGGAATCCGCATGGTCGCGATAGAGGTCAGCAGGACTTTGGCGTCCTCACCGTCAGCACCCGCAGCCGTCACCGCATCCACCACTGGGGACAGCGGAGGAATGTACCAAACCATCGGTAAAGTGCGATATTCCGGGTGGAGCGGCAGAGCCACCTCATATTCTGAAATGAGCTTATACACCGGTGATTCTTGAGCTGCCTGAATCCAGGAATGCGGCACCCCGTTTGCCTCCGCAGCGGCCCGCACCTTTGGGTCAAAAGGATCCAGCAGCAGGCTACGCTGGGAACGGTACAGGTCCTGGGGGTCTCGGACCGCGGCGGCCTCGCCAACCCGGTCCGCATCGTAGAGCAAGACGCCCAAGTAGCGCAGCCGCCCGACACAGGTTTCGGAACAAACCGTGGGCTCCCCTGCCTCCAAGCGAGGGTAGCAGAGGGTGCATTTTTCGGCTTTACCGGTGAGGTGGTTGAAATAAACTTTCTTGTACGGACAAGCCGACACACACATCCGCCAGCCGCGACATTTATCTTGGTCAACCAGCACGATACCGTCCTCGGTACGCTTGTACATCGCGGTTCCAGGACAAGCCGAGACACAGGCCGGGTTCAAGCAATGTTCGCAAATTCGGGGCAGATAAAACATGAAAGCATCTTGAATCTGGGCCTTAACCTGCACTGTCATTTGTTCCAAGATGGGGTCCTGGGGCAAAGTTTCCAGCGAGCCGGCTAAATCGTCGTCCCAGTTCGGGCCCCAAGTCGGCTGATTGATATGCTCACCCGTGATTTGTTTCACCGGACGTGCACTCGGCAAATATTTTGAGTCTTTCGGGGCCGCGAGCAGTTTCTCATACTCGTAGGTCCAAGGTTCGTAATAGTCATCAATGGTGGGCATCTGCGGGTTGGCGAAAATCTTGGTCAATTCGTGTACCCGACCGCCGGTGCGAAGACGGAGCTTACCGGAAGGCGTGAGCCTCCAGCCGCCGCGATACTTTCCTTGGTTCTCCCATTCTTTCGGGTATCCCACACCGGGCTTGGTCTCTACGTTGTTGAACCACACGTATTCCGTGCCTTCCCGGTTCGTCCACGCTTGTTTGCAGGTAACTGAACAGGTATGACACCCGATACATTTATCGAGATTCATCACCATTGCGATTTGGGCAAGTACCTTCATGAGAACTTCACCTCCGTGGTACGGCGACGAATCAACGTCACTTCGTCACGTTGATTGCCGGTAGGACCAATGTAGTTAAACCCGTAGGTCAGCTGGGCGTGACCTCCGGCCATATGGGTTGGTTTCAACAAAATCCGGGTCAGTGAGTTGTGGATACCGCCGCGCAGACCCGACTTTTGTGAAATAGGTGTGCCGCTGACCCGCTCTTGTGCGTGATACATATACACCGTTCCTGGCGGCATTCGGTGAGACACCACCGCTCGCGCCGCCACGGCACCGTTACGGTTATAGGCCTCGACCCAGTCATTGTCCTTGACCCCAATCTTGGCGGCGTCTTCGGGAGACATCCAGATAGTCTGGCCGCCCCGTCCCAGAGTCAACATATACAGGTTGTCGTAGTACTGGGAGTGGATAGCCCACTTGTTGTGGGGGGTCAGGTAACGCACCGCAACTTGGGCCACGCCGTCGTCTTTGGAAAGTTCACCCACTACGGCGTCACCGTAGATCCGCGCCAAGTCCAGCGGGGGTCGATACACCGGCAAGGATTCACCAATGTCAATCATCCAGTCGTGATCCAGGTAGTAATGCATTCGCCCGGTAAAGGTGTGGAAAGGCTTGAGATGTTCGATATTGATGACGAACGCGGAGTAGCGCCGCCCGCCGTGTTCCGACCCGGACCATTCCGGTGAGGTGATGACCGAGCGGGGCTGAATGGTAATTTCTCTAAACGTCAGTCGTTTTTCTTCGTCCCCGAGGGCCAGTTGTGCCAGCTTTTGGCCGGTTTGGGCTTCGTATTGGCAAAAGCCCTGTACCGCGATACGTCCGTTCGTGGTGCCTGACATCTGCATCACCGCGTCGGCCGCCTTAATCGGGGTATCCAAGAGCGGACGCCCTTGCCCCACACCGCTGGTAGCTACCCCGTTCATCTCCCGCAACACTTCGACTTCCCGGTCGGGTTTCAACGTAAGACCCTTGATGGGCAAGCCGAGTTTTTCCACGTTGGGGCCGAGCGTGGTGAACTTTTCATAAATCTTGGTGTAGTCACGTTCCACCGGAACGAACTTTGGCAAAGTTTTGCCGGGGATAAGTTCGCGCGTATGCAAGGGTTCCACGATTCCATGCGGCAAAGCCATCTCATCGGGGGTGTCATGGGCAATCGGTGCCATGACCACATCTTGCTTGGTGCCCAAGTGGCGCTGCGCCATTTCAGACACCAGATAGGCCAAATCCCGAAACACCTCAAAGTCAGAGCGAGCCTGCCACGGAGGCACTACGGCCTGGTTGAATGAATGCAGGAACGGGTGCATGTCGGTTGACGAAATATCGTATTTCTCATACCAGGTGGCTGCCGGCAGCACAATGTCTGAAAACAACGTGGTAGAGGTGTTCCGGAAGTCAGCCGTGAACATAAGGTCGAGTTTGCCGATACCCGGATCGTCCCGCCACTTCATCAGCTTCGGGCGGCGTTCCGGTGCGAGCTCGTCGGCCGAAACTGCGTTGTCAGCTCCAATCATGTGACGCGCGAAGTACTCTGCGCCTTTGGCGGAGGAACCCATCAGGTTCGTGCGCCAGTTAGCGAGGACACGAGTAAAGTTTCGCGGGTCATCAGGGTCGGTGCAGGCAAAGTGCAGACGGTCAGCCTGGAGCTCCTGCACCACGTATTCACCGGGTTTCATTCCGGCTGCTTGTGCCGCTTGGCCAATTTCCAGAGCAGAGCGGTCGAACTGCGGGAAGGAGGGCATCCAGCCGCGTTGGGAGGCTTCAATCAAAGTGTCCGCATTCGTCAAGCCTTTCCAGTCAGCCAGTGGGGACCCCACTTGTCCAGCCAGGGAACCGTCATAACGCCACTGGTCGGTCAATAGATACCAGAACCCTGTGGAAATCATTTGCCGAGGTGGGCGGGACCAGTCCAGACCCATCGCGTACTGTTGCCAACCCGCAATCGGGCGGACCTTTTCTTGACCGACATAGTGCGCCCAGCCACCGCCGTTCACCCCTTGTGTGGCACACATGGTGGTCAGCGCCAGGAAAGTGCGATATATCGTGTCGGAGTGGAAGAAGTGGTTCGTGCCCGCACCCATCACAATCATGGAACGCCCTTTTGAATCAAGGGCATTTTGAGCAAATTCACGGGCAATCCGAATGGCTGCGTGCATGGGCACGCCGGTATGTTCTTCCTGCCAAGCAGGAGTTCCGGGAGTGGAGCCGTCATCGTAACCGCTGGGCCATTGGCCGGGCAGGTCACCGCGTTTCACCCCGTATTCAGCCAGCAGCAAATCGTAGACGGTCGTAACGTAGTCCGATCCGACTTTGAAAGCGGGAACTCCCCGTTTCACAAGGCCGGCACCGAGCGCTACCGTTTCGGATTGGGAACTCGGCAGGTCAAAGCGCGGTAGAACAATTTCAATACCCGCGGCATCAGGCCGGTCGAGCGCCGAAATTGCTGGCTGGACCCCGTCCAGAGCTAAGTTCCAATGACCTTTGCCATTGGATTCACCCCACCTGTCTGCCAGGGTCCCGCCGGGATCTTTGATAGTTCCATCCACGTCGAGGACCAGTCCGCGATGCTCCGGATTAGGCCGATCTTTCAAGTCTCCCGCCAGTTCAGCAGGCAAATCAGCGGCTGTCAGGAACTTGCCGGGCACCACTCCGTGTTCAGTTTCCTGCAGTTTGACCAGGAAAGGCGCATCCGTGTAGCGCGACATATAATCCAGGAAGAATGGCTCCTGGCGTTTAACGTGGAACTCGCTGAGGATTACATGGCCCATAGCTTGCGCCAAGGCCCCGTCCGTGCCGGGGTTCACCCGCAGCCACTCATCGCCGAACTTGGTGTTATCGGCATAATCAGGGGAAATCGCCACGACTTTTTGCCCGTGATATCGGGCTTCGGCCATGAAGTGAGCGTCTGGGGTACGGGTCAGGGGAATGTTCGAACCCCACATGATGAGGTATTGCGAGTTGAACCAGTCGCCCGACTCAGGTACGTCGGTTTGATCACCGAAAACTTGCGGCGAGGCGGGAGGAAGGTCAGCGTACCAGTCGTAGAAAGACAGCATGACCCCGCCCAGCAGTTCATAAAACCGCGATCCGGCGGCGTAAGAAATCATCGACATGGCGGGAATCACCGAGAACCCGGCTAACCGGTCCGGACCGTATTCTTTGACGGTATAGACGTGGGCCGCGGCGATAATCTCATTGGCCTCATCCCAACCGATTCGCACCATGCCGCCTTTACCTCGCTGGGACTTGTAGGCTTTGGCTTTTTGCGGATCCTCGACGATAGCCCCCCAAGCCTCTACCGGGTCCTTGCCCGATTTTCGTTCCTCTCGGTACAAATCCAGCAGGACTCCGCGAATATGGGGATAACGAATCCGGGTCGGAGAGTACTCATACCAAGAGTAGGCAGCTCCGCGGGGGCAACCACGCGGTTCATAGTCAGGCAGTTCCGGTCCAGTAGAGGGATAATCCACGGCTTGGGATTCCCAGGTGATGATGCCGTCTTTCACGTACACTTTCCACGAACAAGAAAGACCCGGTGCAGTTCACCCCGTGAGTCGAACGCACGACCTTGTCATAGGACCAGCGTTGCCGATAGAAAGCGTCGGCGTCGCGACCACCTTCAATAAACAGCTGGCGGGAATCGCCAGACATTTCGCCGCGGCGTAGTTTCGAGCCCAGCGCGAATACTCCCGAGGGAACGTCTTTGTATCCCTCACCTTGGATTTTCGATTCACTCATTGTTTATTACCTCCACTTGGCGCGGTCTAACCGGGGAACGGAGCGTTCTTACGGGCGTAAAGTACCCAGCACAGAACGGAACAGAAAATGCAGTACACGGTGGCACCAAAAAAGAATTGTGCCGCCGGAATAACGGCAAGGCCCGCCCCGACCAGGAACGGTCCGAGCGCGGCTACTGAAGCCGTGAAACCGATGGCTCCGCCGGCTTGGCGTTTGGGCATAATCATCGGCATCTGTTTAAAGGTGCCGGCGTTGCCGATTCCCGCAAAGAAGAACATAATCAGCATCGCCCAGAGGAACCCGCTAAAGTCCGCTGCGGACTGGGGATTCATAAGGAAGAATCCGGAAACTCCCAGTGTGACGGCCATGCCGACACCGGAAACAAACGTCCACAGACCCCCGCCGAACTTATCGCACAGCGGCCCCCACAAAACCCGCACTATGGAGCCAATGAGCGGACCGAGGAAAGCATAGGTAGCGCCCTGCACAGCTAGGTGCAAAGTTGAATCTGGCCCATAGTTGTTGTTGATGAGCAAACCGAACTGAGCCGAGGCGCCCGAGAAAATCCCGAAGGTCATCACATAGAGCAGAGTCATGAACCAGGTGTTTTTGTTTGAAAAGATGTCCATTTGTTCCCGAATGTTGGCTTTCACGGGAACATCTTTGAGCAGCGTGAACGCGAGGACGGCGGCCACGAGGGACCACGGAACAAAGAAGATAGCAGGGTTGTGAACCCAGATATCGCCGTTGGGGCCGCTTTGCGGAGCTATCCAGGACAAACCGAACAGGGAGAATCCCATGAGGATAGGCCCGACGATTTGAATGATAGACATACCCAAGTTTCCGATACCGGCCTGGAGATTCAGTGCCGTACCAGACAGACGCTTGGGGAAAAAGTAGCCGGTTGACGGCATATATCCCGAGAAAGAACCTCCGCCAATACCGCACATGAACGCCAAGGCCAGCAGCCACCAGTACGGAGTGTCCGCATTTTGCACCGCGAAAAACCAGCCAAACATAGGAATGGTGAACAGGATTGAAGAAATCCCCACCAACTTGCGCGTTCCAATCACCGGGGGGAGGAAAGTATAGATGAAACGAATCAAGCCCCCAGACAGGCCCGGCATCGCTGCCAGCCAGTACAGCTGCGCTTTGCTGAGTCCGAAGCCGATTTCATTGAGTTTTGGCGCCAATGCCGACACCAAGAACCACACGCAGAACGCCATAATCATCGAGTAGGTGGAAACCACCAGGGTCGTCCAGGCTATCTTTGAGCTCCACTGCTGGGAATCTTCGGGATTCCAGTTTTTCAACAGTTTTCCGGAGGCATCTAGTTTCTGAGTCTCTGAGGTCATCTCTCTCCTTAATCCATAAGCCACTCCGGCAATTATTGAACACCTGTCTAAAAGCTAACAGAGTTAAACGATTCTTTGGCAGATTTTAAAATCCAGGTCATATAACCGCGTTTAACCAGGTAATCAACCTCGGTCCGGCGGTAAAATGAGCCAGAAACGTGGCGCAAGCAGCTATAAACTGATGGTAATTTAGTTACGTAGTAGATGCGTAAATGGAGATTTCGTTCAGGAGGTCATCATGGCAGAGCATTCTCCGGTAACCGCGGCCATCATCACTGTTGATTCACGAGTGGTCAGCGGCGACAAACCACCGAAAGGTGCCGCCAAAGCTCGTGAACTGCTGAGTGACTTTGGGATTCAGGTAATCCGCGAGGAAGTCATCGATGACCTCGCAGCTCCCCTACGTGCTGAGTTTGAGCGGGCGCAACAGGCCGGAGCGCGCCTCATCGTGACTGTAGGCTCTACCGGGGTTTCCGCCCGAAACATCGTGCCTGAGACAACTCTGGCGGTGTGCGATGTGGAGTTGCCGGGGATTGCCGAACAGATTCGTTCCGTAGGGCTGAAAAACACGCCGCAATCGGTGTTGTCTCGCGCCGTAGTGGGGGTAACTTCCCGGACCTCTCGTGGGGCGGTCATCGTGAACTGCCCCAGTTCCTCGGGCGGGGTCGCTGATGCCTTGCAGGTGGTGCTCCCCCTGCTGCATTACATCATTGAACAGCTTGACCAGACCCAGGCATAAGGGCCAGCTGAGAGGGTGCCTCCCGGCAGCGAGCCGTAGCGGGAATCTCCATCAGAAAAATGAACTATAGTTCATAAATCCGTCAAGATGAGGCAAAAAATGAACCGTACTTCAGAAATAGAACGCGGTTTCTGCGAATCAAGCCTCAACTACATCGGGGGGAATTTCTAGGCGAGTCGCCAGTTTACGCGCGTCTTCGGGCGTGTCGACGTCCGTGCAATAATGTTGCGGATCCGCCACTGCGGCCACCTCCAGGCGGGAAAAACCGCTGCGGATTGACCGGTTGCGAACTTGGGGCAGTCCCCGCAAGGCGTCCAGCCGGTAGCAACCGTGCAGGTACTGGAGTCGCGTTTCGCCATCGTCCGCTAGCGGCGCCGCCCCGGCGCAGTCCTCTATTTGCGCACACAGGTTCCCCCACAATCTTGGGGTCAGTGGGGCATCACAAGGCATCACCGCCACGACCGCGGAATCCGGCAGGTCCCCCAACTGAGACACCCCGGCATTGAGGCCCGCCAGCGGTCCGCCCAGAGGGGGATTTTCCAGCGTCAGCACCACCCTGGAGGGAACCGACAGGCGTTCGGGAGCGACCACGACCAGCCGACCGGAGCATCTATTGCGCTCGATTTCGGCAAAAACCCAGTCAATAAGCCTGGTGCCTCCTACCCGATAATCGGGTTTGGACACTCCGCCCAAACGTTTCGCGGTCCCTCCTGCCAAAATCACCACCGCATCGGGCACGGCCGCGAGGTTTCCTGCGCAGTTACACATTTACGTTCAGTCCGCCTCCTGGGTTCCGCGCTCTCTCTCGGGAGCGTTTAGGTAAATTGTAGGCTCTGTGCCGAACTTTGGTTTGGCTACCGACTGGGCACAAGCCGGCGGGGCGCACCAGCCCGTTACGGCGTCAGTCTGCCAACACGGGGCTCAGTGGCAGCGGTTCGGGCAAATCTAACGTAATACTCAACTGTAGCGCGGGGTCGGCAAATACCCTCCCGTTGGAAGTCATGGCGAGGGCGCGGTACGCCCCACCCAAAACGTCCTTCTGAGTCAAATCGTGCAGCAGGGGGGTGCCTCCCGCAATCAGCGCGGTAGAGAGAGCCTCGCAACTCATCGCGTCAGCTCCCACCACAAGTGCCGCACAAATATCGGTAAACGCGAGCTGCCCGTCCAGACCGCGAATGTGGCTGCGCACCAGACTGGGGACAATATCCGTTTGCGGTAGTGCGGAAAAGGAGAGGGCCTCGTTTTCTATCTGCAGATTTCCCAGGAATTCCCGGCCTGTCCAGGGTGATTGCACCCTGATGGTAGCCCGGCGATCCGGTGCCACAATTGACGAACCTCCGAACGAAACCAAGACGTCGCTGCCCCCCGATTGTGCAATGAGGGAAGCTAGGTGCGCGGCCGCGTAACCTTTCGCGATGCCTCCCAAATCCAGGCCCCCAGCCCCCGCTCCGTCGGTGAGACGAGCCTGTTCGCCCCGCAACTGCAGCGTTTCGGCACCCAATCCCAAGCACGGGAATAGTTTAAAGAACCCCCCGGTACGCTGCGACCAATCCTGAGCAGCCCGAAACACCGCAGCACAATGCGGTCCGACATTGATCCACTCGGTGTTCAAGCGGCTCACGGGTGAATCCGCCCGAAACCGCGACAAGTCGTCCTCCAACTGCTCCACCCTTTGCGGCAGGCTCACCCTCAGGACTTCTGCGACCTGGGGAGCGCTGCGCCACGAGACCGTCACCAGCGTTCCCATCGCGGCAAAAGTAATCGTGGTTTCTCCGTGCAAAATCTGCGCGAGGTGCACAACGCCTACTTTTGCGCGGTGTCCATAGCCGCCTGCACCGCGTCGAGGAACAACCGATGTGACAAGGACGCCCCGGCCACCCTATCGACCTGATTTTGATTCCCGGTCCTCAAGAACTGCTGTACATAGCGCTGTTCGGCGCTGATAGCGTCTTGGGCGCGCTGGTAGAACTCCGTGTCTATCCCGCCGCTAGCGGTTTTCCCGTAATTTTCGTCATGTACCGTCCCGTCTTTGTCATAGAGACGAAACTCGGCGTCAACCACCTGACCGCCCTTAATCGTGAAGCGAACTTTGCCGACAGTACCGTCCTCTTCGGGCTGCGAGCTGCCCGCATATTGCCCATCGGGCAGCGTTGAGGCTGCTGGGTAAGTCGCGCAGCCGCTGAGGGCGACCATGCCGATAGCGAGCAATGCCCCCGCGGTCGTTTTACGCATCTTTCCCTCCTGTTTCCGACGTTTCCGGCGCGCCTGCCGCGGAAGTTTGCGGCTGATTTTTTACTTCGCTGACGATTTTTCCGTGTTCCAAAATGATTTGGCGCTGCCCTTGCCGAGCGACGTTGGCATCGTGGGTGACGACCAGCAGGGTGGTGCCCTCCCGGTGCAGCTGCGAAAAGAAGTCGATAACGATGTTTTCGTTTGCCTCGTCGAGGTTTCCGGTCGGTTCGTCTGCCAAAATGACAGAAGGGTGGTTGATGAGGGCACGAGCCACGCACACGCGCTGCTGCTCTCCTCCGGATAGTTCATGAGGGAGGTGGGTGGCGCGAGCGGACATGCCCACCCGGTCTAGTGCCTCCATCGCCTCGGCTTCATCGGGTAAGGAATGATAATACTGAGCCATCATTACGTTTTCCACCGCGGAAAGGTGCTTGACCAAGTGGAACTGTTGAAAGATGAGGCCAATCTTGCGGCGGCGCACCGCAGCCAATTCCAGCTCACCCATCTTGTCCAGACGCTCCCCCTCTAGGTAAACCAGTCCTTCGGTGGGAGAATCCAGGCAGCCCAAAATGTTCATCAAGGTCGACTTGCCCGAACCGGAAGGTCCCACTACCGAGAGCCACTCGCCGCGAGTCACGTCCAGGCTGACATTATCCAGCGCCGCCAACTCGCCGTATTTTCGAGACACATTCTCGACTCGATAAATCAATTGTTCATCATTATTATCTGCCATAGCATTCTCACTCTCCACCAAGAACGTTTATAGGATTAATCCGGGCAATACGTTTAGCCGGCCACAGAGAACCGATAACCGCTACCGCTACCGAAAACACAATTGTGAGGACTATAATTATCCAGTTGATTTCTACTCGTGCCAGGAAAACTTTTTGCAATATGTAATCCGCCAGCCCAATTCCTAGCAGCACCCCTAAGAAGCCTCCGAACAGCCCTAACAGTATCGATTCCCCGATAAGCTCCGTGAATACGTCCTTACTCAAAGCCCCTAAGGCCTTTTTCAATCCAATCTCGCGGGCGCGTTCCGAAACAATCGAACTCAGTGTCGCGGATACCGCAATCAACATTAGGGCGGAAATAATAATACTAACCACCCAAATTAGGTTGCTTAGAGTATGGGCGATGCGCGTCTCATTTTGCGTAGTCCGACGCACCACTTCAGCATCAATCCCGTTGACCTTTTTTTCGATAGTTTTCGCTAAGGCGCTGAGCTGGGCAGTATCACCTTTCAGGGAATATTCCACCAAACTGTAGTGGTCGGCAACCCCACCCATAGCGGTGTAGCTGTCTGGGCTCAACACCGCCAGGTCGTCCTCGGGACCGCCGGTGCGCAGCAGCCCCGATATTTCCAACTGTTTGCCGGAATGGTTAACGTCTCCTGAGTTTTCCTCATCGTTGTTTTCCCGTAGCTGCGCCACCTTGAGGCCAATCAGGTCACCGACGTGCAGACGGAATTTTTCTGCGAGGTTCACGCCTAACAGGATCTGTTCGCTACCCTGCGGCACTTTCCCCTCGATTGACCAGTAGGGCCGAACTGACCGAGCGTCCGCAAATTTCGTCACCATGAGGGGAACTGGCTGTTGCCCATAGAGCAGGTTACCGTAGCTGTAGCCGGCCCGCCCCAACAGGCTCTCGCCGCACTGCCGGTCTATGGCGGACACCGTTTCCGGAGTAATTACGTTGGAACCTTGGGGCAGCACCACCAGGTTTGCCCCAAAAGAGCGCAGTTCCTTGGCGATATAGTCGGGAACCGTCACCGCCACTAACCCCAACCCGGAGAGGGTGGAGGCACCCATCGCGATTGCTAGGGAAGCAATCAAAACTCGAGAGAAACGGTGCGCAAAGGCTTTCCAGATGATGCGCACGAACATTCGTTTGTGTGAGTTCATTGCCGCCTACTTTCTGTGCAGGACTCGCGCCGGCTGCAAAGTCACCAACGCCCGGATTGAAGGTAAACAGCCCAGCAAAACCGTCAGCCCTACGATGACCGCCATCAGGGGGAACACCACCGGGCGGATATTGATACTGACCCCAAATACCAGGTGGCCAACCAGTTGGGCCAGACCGATGCCGCCCAGGCACCCGAACGCGGCCCCGACCAGACTCACGATGAAGGTTTCCGTCAAAATCATCAGCACCACGAAGAGATTGCGCGCCCCCAAGGCTTTCATCAATCCGATCTCGGCGGAACGTTCCATCACCGAAGCGGTCACCAAGTTAGCGATGCCCAGAGCGGACCCCGCCATGGCTAAAATCGCCACCAAAGTCATAATGAGCTGGGTTTTTTCCAGAATCGTTCCCTCGCTGTCGGCGATTTGATGAACGGGGGTGGCCACGGCGTTGCTCATGACTTCCTCAATCTGATAGGCGATTGAGGACGTGTAAGCGGTGCAGTACCAGGTCTCCCAGTCCTCCAGCGACAGTGAGCTGGGATCGCGGGCAGCACGGCGGGACAAATCATTTTCCGGCGTGGTGATAGCCCGCACCTCGACCCGATCGACTTGGCCCGGACGATTCGAGAGGCTCTGAGCTACGCTCAAGTCCGCAAACAGTTGCCGGTCTTCATTGGAACCGGAGGTAAGAATGCCGCTGATGGTCAAAGTTTGGCCGGGTGCGGAACCGGTTTCCCCATGCGGGGGTTTCAAGGTGAGAGAATCCCCCAGGTGCCAACCGTTTTGCTGGGCCAGTTTCGTTCCGACCATGACTTCGTCGGGAGCCTTTGGCCAACTGCCTTGAATTTCCCACCAGTCGCGCATATCTGCCATGCCGGTATCGACTTTTTCTCCCGTGGGAATAGACAGCTTTTTGCGGAACCATGTCCCGACTACATCAATGTCTTGGCCTGAGAAATCAGCCTTGGTTTCCAGGAACGGAGCGAAGTTTTCGATGTTGTAGGCCCAAAAAATGGTTTTCAGTTTCGCCAGCTCGGATTCTTGCAACGCCCCTGACTGGGAATTCGCCGAGCTATCCGTATCCTCGAAGTCATAGAGTTGGGAAACTACGGATTTTCCTTGCGGTAGCACTTGGATATTGGCACCGTAAGAGCCAAGTTCCTGCTTGATTTTGTCCCCCACGTCCAGCATGACCGCGAGCATGGAAGTCGTGAGCCCCGCCCCTAAGAAAATCGTTACCGCAATCATGAGGCGCTTGCCGACCTGCCGGCGCAACGCCTTGAAAATCATCCTGAAAAAGAACATGGAAACTTATACCTTAGAGCCTCAGATTATTTTGGTTTTAAAGATTTTGGCGTGCCCACTCAGCTCGTCAGCAAAAAACCGCAATTCTTTCGGGCCAACTTCATACTTAATCGGAATGGGGTTACAGCCACCGGGGAAACCAATAGTTTGAATGTTCATCATGACCCCGCAACGCCGGCAAATGACTTTCCCGCCGTCCTCGTAATAACCGGATTCACCACAAATCTCACACGCGTCGAGACCGCAACCGTAAGCCACCGCGTTCTTTTGAATGACGATGAAACGGACTTGCGTCCCGTCCTCGGTCACGTAGGCGAACCTATGCAGGTGTCCATCAGACACCAACTCCCGGCTCACAGAAACCACATTGCCTTTCACGGTGGAAGGCTCTATCGGGGATAACTCCGGAACGGCCTCCGCCACGCGCTTGCCAACAGTCAAGGCAGTAACGAATACAACCGTGCCACCCAAAGCCAGCTCCAAAAAGTGACGGCGGGTAATCCGATCCGCTTTCACTAAACGCGCTTCCGGGCCGGAAACGTTGACGGGTTTGGAGCCGAACCAAATGGCGATGATTCCAGGAATAGCGGTCAGCACCACCAGGGCCAACAGCATGACCGTGTTGGCATTTTGAATCCACAACACGAGTTCAAAAATGGTTCGCGACCGCGGCAGGAAACCACGTGCGGCGAGCTGCTGATACAGCAGGATAGAACGCGGACCGATGACAACCAAAAATACAGCGGTAGTAATTGCTAAACGCACCATCGCGGGAACCAACCTGGTGGCGCGCACGTAGGCCCAGCCGGCGATAACCACCAGCAACGTCCCAAACGCAAATCCGGCAAAACGTGCCAGCGATTCCGTTTCTAGCGGGGAGGACCCCATCAACACAATTTCATCGGTCGAAAATGCGTATTCAAAGCCGAAATTGATGATGATGCTGACGGCAGTCAACAGCGAGACAACCAGCAGTGCCCGATGTTTAGCACTCTGTTTAATGTCATAGAGGTCAGCGGCGCCAAACCACCAAGACACCCCCAGGAAACCTAGGGAACAAATCAGCATGACTGGAACCAGATAGAAGTTCATGGTGGGAACATCTATCAGGTTCGTATTCAGTCGAAACCATGCCAGCGTCGCCGCCGCTAGGGCTGCCACCACCAACACCACGGTAGTAATCCGAGCGACAACTCGGCGTTCCATCGGGGCGTGTGGCCGTGCTGCCAGCAAGATTGCCAGCGGCACGAACAGCGGCAGCCCATAGCGGAGGGCGACAACAAATAACTTGAGCAATGAAATCTACTTAGAGAATCTGCCCGTCCCACTGCCAGTTCTTGAACTCGAACTTCAGCGGTTCTTTCCAGAAGCGTCCCTTGACCGCGGAGGAATCCTTACCGGTATGCAGCATGAACTTGTCTTCCGGAGAGGGGATGGTGATGGTCACATCGTACAGACCGGGCTTGAGCTTGATGTTGTTGCCGTAGTGAGGACCATCAACGGCAATCATCGGCATCATAGTGCCCAAATCCGTTTCCTCACCGGTCTTTTGATCCTTGACCACGGCCTTCAAGTCGTCCAGGTAGGGCAGGTATGAATCAGCCGGGTACCCGAATTCTTCGGCCTTTTCATTGGTCGAAACGTCAATCTCAAAGTGCATATCGGATTCGGAGGCTGGAGGCATCTTCATCGAGCCATGTTCCATATCGACAGCCTGGAAATAGACGACGTTTACGTTCAGCGGTCCGTTGGATTGTTCGCCGGAATCCCCGACCGGAAGTTCATTGATACCCACAACGTTGGGATCGCTGGGGGTTTCCGGCTGTTCCTGCTCGGCCGCCGGCTTGGTATCCTGCGGCTTCGCCTGGTTGTCCGGGTTTTCGCCACAACCGCTGAGACTCGTGCCCAACGCCAGGACGGCTGCCAGAGCCAGTAGCTTTTTATTCATTATTATTCCTTTCCGCTGCACGCTTCGACAGCGTCTTGTGTGTCTTCCCTCGAAGAGTGTTCTTCGGGAGCTTTATCATTACTTTCCGAGATAGAGGTGTCGGGACGAGTCTCGGAGTGACCCGCCTCCGGCTGGTCAGCTTTTGCCTGGCGGCGTTGCAGCAGAGCCAGGCCGGCCAAAACTGCGGCGGTAAGAATCTGGGCACCGAGGGTTTCCGCGGTGGGATAGATTCCCAAGAACACCACGGTAGGAACGGAAGGCACCACATGCGCCCCGACCAAAGCGGCCTCTTGCAGCTCTTTAATCGCCCCACCCACGATGGCGACCGCCAGCAACGCCAGCAATATCGAAGTCCACTTAAAGAACGGCTTGAGCGGCAGGCGCACCCCGAACTGCCAGACCAGCACAAATAGAATCGCCAGGATAACCGCCGCCGTCACGCCACCCGCAAAGATAAACCAATAATCGCTGCGGATTTTCGCCCCGGCGACAATCGGATAAAAGAACAGAATAGTTTCAGCACCTTCCCTGGCCACGGTGAGGAAGGACACAAATGCCAGAGCGAAAACGCCTCCCGAGGCGGTTTTTTCGCCCGCGGTGGCCTTAATGTATTCTTCCCAACGCTTGCCACTGGATTTACTGAGGATCCAATTGGATACATAAATCAGCATCAGAGCGGCCGCCAGGCCGGTAATACCCTCCAGCAGTTCCTGCCCCATTCCGCTCTGCACGCTGGCGCTGAGCTGGCCAAACAGAATAGCCAGACCGATGGAGAGCACCACGGCGATAACCACGCCGACCAGGATTCCCCGCAGTTGGTCACGCCGTCCCGCTTTCAGCGCGTAAGTCACCAGAGCCGCTACCACCAGCAGTGCCTCCGCGCCTTCACGCAACAGAATCAGCAACGCAGCAAAGAAACCGGAAATCCCTAGCGGTCCCGAGTCCTGCGTTTTCGAGTCCAGGAATTGCGCGTCCTCCACGAGCTTTGCAATCAGGTCCTTTCCGAGTTTCTCCTGTTGAGCTTGGTCACGACCGTCTTTGTAGCCCTGGCGCAAGTCGCTGAACATACCCTCAATCTCGGTTACCCGGCTGAAGCCTTTGTGCACAATGGTGTTATTTTCAAACCCGTCAGCTTCGTAATGTCCCAGATACGCTTCGGTAGCCAGGGTGAACGCCCGGTCGGCCTGTCCTTTCACGTAAGCGCTTTGCGCCTCGGTGATGTTTTGCGCAATCGTGTCAGCAACTCTGCTCCATTGATCCGCCACCTTAGGGGCTTTGACCAGCTGAGTTACCGTTTCCATAAGCATAGTCATGACTTGGTCACTGGCTTCCCGAAGTGCCTCCGGGCTCGCACCATCACGGCTGAGATTACGTAAGTTCAATAGTTCGGTGACGAACTTATCGTCAACGTCACGCCCCAAAGTGTGTTTGACCTGGTCCTCCAGACCGCTCGTCTGGTAGTTCTCATAGTAGGCTTGACGAATCAGAGTCTGGACCGTACTCGGGTCGCCAGCTTCGGGAACCTCGTTCAGCTTTTCCTGCATCACTGCCACAACATCAGACCATTCACCGAGGTCGGAGTTTTGGGTTGCAGCAGTGCTGGGCCAGACCACTCCCCCGAAGGCCAGCGCCAGCACCACCGCAGAAAAACCTACAATAAACCGCAGTCCTCGTGCCCAAAGAGTTGGCAGGTTCCTGGTTGAGTTCACGATTCCATCCACTTCTTTCCAAATCGAAACACGATAAGACTACAGAAAAATAGTTATTAAGGCAAGCCTTGCCTAATTAATATAGCTTCATTGGGCTGTTCGGGCCCGAGTTCATCGCAAATTTGGGGAAACTCAACTTACTGCAGCTCTTCCAAGCGACCGTTCAGCATCTCGAATCTGCGGTTGCTGTATTCATAAGCGGCCGCGTCGTGCGTGACCATGACGACTGTACTGCCCCCTTGTGCGAGCTCGCGGAATAGCCCCAACACTGCTGCGGTGCAGTAATCATCCAAGTCTCCGGTCGGTTCATCGGCCAACAAAATCTCCGGTTGGGTCATAAGCGCGCGGGCGATGGCGACCCGACGCAGCTCTCCCCCGGATAGTTCCGCGGGCCAGGCGTGGGCTAGGTCCGTAATGTCGAGCTTTTCCAGTAAATCCAACGCGCGATTGACGGGCAAAGACTCTACCGCCGCCGGGGACGATTGCCCCGAAGAACGCCCTTGTGCCGGCAAAGTCGCGGGCAGCACCACGTTATCCAACACGTTGAGGGAACTGACCAGGGTTTGCTGCTGCGTAATCATGCCCAGATGAAACCGACGCAGCTGGGACAGTTCCCGATCCGAGAGACCAGACAGATCCTCTCCTGCCACCCGAACCGTTCCTGAACTGGGCCGCAGTAGGCCCATCATCAGGTTCAGCAGGGTTGTTTTTCCGTTACCCGATTTGCCTGAAATGACCACAAACTGGCCGGTATCAATACTCAAGCTCACACTGTCTACCGCGTTGAACTCGCGGCCCCGCCGTGAAAACTTCTTGGTCACCTCGCATAGTTCCAGCAGCATCTATTGTCCCTCCCGCACGACCTGGTAAGTTTCCTTTTGCAGCAGGCGCATCGCCGAGATAGCACTGGCCAGAACGGCGCTGAGGCACACCGTAACCAAGATGAGGCCACCCAGGGAACACTGGCTCCATACATCACTTTGCAGATAGGGCTGTTTCAAAGCCCTTTGAATGGCATTGCCAAAGGGCCGCAGCAGCGCCGCGCTGAGCCCCAGCCCCAGCACGCCGCCTGCCAGGCTGACCAGCAGATTCTCTTTCAGCAACATTGCGGTCAGCATCCGCTTGGTGGCGCCCATTATGCGCAACGAGCCCAGTTCTTTGCTCCGAGACATGACGCTAACCCAGTTAACCGTCACCAACACCGCCAGTGATACTGCCCAAAAGACAGCCAGAAAGACCTGTAGGGCGCCCACAATGTGGCCCACACCCTCCTTGAGCCGGGAACTAATCCCGTTCGCAGACACAAAGCCCAAGCCCTTTAGCTGGGGGGATTTGGAAATATACTGCGCCACGTCCTCCGGGGCGTAACCGGGCTTGACCTTTACCATCACCGCGGAAACCCGGTGTCCAATCTGTTCTTGGGACAAGACCGGATGCCCCACTTTTTCAGCTTGGCGCGCCAGGATTTTCGTGGTCGCCAGATTGGCAAATACAGACGAATCCAGGTTCGTGCCTGTCGGCGCCAACCGCGCGCTTACCGGGAATTCATAGTTAAACAGGCGAATCTTGCCCTGGGCGTTGATTTGAACCTTGGAGCCCGCAACCAGCTCGCCGTCCTGCAGACCGCGGGAATAAGTGGCTTGAATCCAGGGTTTAATGACGAAGTCGGTGTCCGGATCAATGCCGATAATTTGCAGCCGCACCTCGCAGCAGCTCGCCATCAGGGAAGCAATATAGGTTTGCGTGGTGACCCGTTCCACTCCGGGAACGCTGGCAACCAAATCCGAAACATCATCCGGCAACAGGAACCCGCTCGGCTTTCCTCCGCAGAGGTAAATATCCTTTGCGGATTGCTCAAACTGGGAGGGCACAATCATTATGTCCGCCCCCAGACGTTCCTTGACCGACGACAAGCCTTGACTGAGGTTTAGCGAAACCATCCCCGCACCAAACGTTATCGCGCTGAGCAGGACTGACACCAAAAACAGTCCTAAACTGCGGTAACGGTAATATTTGAGATTACGAAAAGGGAGTTTGCCCCAGGTTATCTGGCTGCTTTGCATTGCTGTTTATGCCGAGACTTTCTGAAGTTCCGAGCGATTCTTTTGATCCAGGAATATCGCCGCGCCAGCTGCCAGGATTCCTACACAACTCAGTGCCGTTAGCGTGGGCATGGCATACACGTTGCAAGACATTTCCTCGCTTTTGCACACTCCAATGAGCACGGTGACTATAGCGATTTCCAATACGTAGATGAAAGCCGCGCTCAGGTTCAAACCGGTGCGAATTTGAGAGTTCACGAACAACGCCAGCAGCCCGATAATTACGAGGAGAATTCCAATCCCCAGACTGGCTTGAGCGGTCCAGTAGCACGCCATGTGCTGATGTGCCTCACCCATGGCTTTGCCAGCCTGCCCCATGTGGTCCATGTGGTCCATGTGGTCCATGCCGCCGGAATCTTTCATCCCGGACATATGTTCCATGCCGGAGCTGCGTTTGGCGGCGAACTCGCAAACCGGCGCAAAAGTCCGGGGCGCGATGGCAATGAGCAGTCCCAACACGATGGTAGGCAGCGAACCGATGATTTTATCTTTCATGCGAATTTCTCCTTGAATATTTAACGACGCAGACAATCATGACATAGCGCACAACAATTGGCAAGGCTTGCCTTACCTAAATAGAGAAAAACGTGTCCCACCAGCACAAAAGGGCACGAGTGTGTTATTCAGAGGGCGTTTCGCGCACCGCCTCGTGGTGACGGATGACTTCGTCCACGATGAAGCGCAGGAACTTCTTGGCGAACTCGGGGTCGAGCCCTGATGAGACGGCCAAAGCCTGGAGGCGCGCCACCTGCTGCGCCTCACGCTCCGGGTCAGCCGGGGGCAAATCCAGGCGGGCCTTTAGCTGACCGACTTTTTGGGTGCAACGAAACCGCTCCGCCAGCAAATGCACGAGCGCGGCATCGATGTTGTCGATAGCGGCTCGGTATTCCTTGAGTTCAGCAGGGGTTTGCGGCGGGTTTGCGGCGATAGCTTCGGCTTGCGGAGTGTTCATTGTTGCCCCTTCACTAGGTTCCCCTCTCACTTTACCGGGTCGCCTCCCCACAGCGGAAGTGGTCTGAGACAATCAAATGGGTTGCCCGAAAGCACGGTGAAGCCACACCAGTTGCACAGAAAGCTGCATATGCCGGTGTCAATCAAAAGGATGAGAATCGGATTTAGAACTCTGAGTAATAAATGAGCCCTGAATATTTCGTTTTGATGAGTTTGGAAACATCGATGGTTTCATCTATTTCAGCCAATAGTTTTGGGGGCAGATTATCCTGATCCAACAGACCGCCGTCTGGATTTGTGGTTCCTTTACGTTGACTGAAGTTGAGCATGTCTTTAGAGGTGTCGTAGGTCAGGCTATAATTTCCAGGCGAAAGGTAACTGGTCCTAAACAGGTATTCGGATAATCCCCGTGCCGCGTTACAGAGCCTCTCAGTACTGTTCTCAACGTAGGTAACTTGGACTTTTGGGGTCGTTTCCGGCAGAAGCTCTGCCAGCTCTAGAGCTCCTTTGTCCTGTGGAATATCGAGCTGTTCGATAACTTGGCGCCAAGTCATCTCGGAACTTTTTCCATTACCCACGAGCGAAATTCCACTTTGGTTGTTCGTTGTATCAAAGTACAGCCCCATACCGACCTGGTCAGGATGATAGGTCTGTACCAGACGCAACAGAGTCAGAGAGACTTCCCCGATAGCATCCGGGTCTCCTGATTTAATGTTTGTCTGGATTTGTTTATACCAAGAACTGCCATTTACCGCTGGTACACTCGGATCCCAGATACGGTTATAGTTTAGGGGAACGAGTGTATCCGGCTGAGGGTTTACATCGATACTGGGTATTGAAAGACTGCAATTAAGCACTTCACGGGAGGAAAGTGATCCTGCATATCCCGGGCCGGTTTCAAGCATGAGGGGATTAGCTGCATCGACAGAACTAGCAGTATTACTGGGCTTGTTCTGCGAGGAAGGAGTCTCCGAGCCGTCGTGAGAACATCCTGATAAGCCAATCATGAGGATGAAAAAACAAACCAGTCCTGAAAATAGTTTTCTCATGACGTCGCCACCCTACTATGAGTTGCATTGAGTAATGCCTCGATGTCAGTGTAATAAATTGTACTTCTAGATTTATGCCAACCTGTAACAGTACCCAACGCATAAACTTGATTTGGATTCGCAGTATAGGCAAAAACGGGTGAACCCGAATCTCCTTCTTTCAAAGTCGCACCGTTTGCGAGCCTAACAGTTCGAAGATTGCAGTATTCCTTTGATCCTAACCACGCACATCCGGATGCAGACGAGGTTTCATCGTAAGAAACACCGTTATAAACGCCAACGAATTCTTGATTGGAATAGGCTGCGGAAACACCTATGTTTGCACCAACAGTCCCTCCACCAGGTAAAGAACCTAAAACCTGTGCAACTTGTGTCCCGTTGCCTCTAAATATGCGAGGCGCGTAATTACCGCCAGTCAGCATGGCAATGTCTAGCCTACCAGGAGCCTGCTGTATATAGTTCGTTACAGCATATCCGACATATTTATTACCATAGTACCAACGTGATCCCAACGGGCTACAGTGACCTGCAATTGTCATGTAGCTCTGCCAACTATCAAGATTTTGTACCTTGTATCCTAGAGAGCACGGTTTAGTGGTTCCTTGCAGTACCGGCGCGCCCCCACCAGCATACGGAGAGTAATCGTCATAGCGACCTTGCAAAAGTTCAAACGGCTCGAAGACAGAGATAGTGATGAGATGATCTTTCTTAAGCTCTTCGATAGTTTGAGAAGGAGTGGATTCATCAACCTTAACGATAACTGCTTCATTTGGGATGTCAATAGAATAAAACATGTTACTGTGCTGCGATCTAGCAATTTGTTGGACTCTATTAAAACTTGCACAGAGCTGCGCGACCGAAATAAAATCCCGTTTCGTCTTAGATTTAAGACTAAAATCAATATTCGAGAAGCTCCCTTCTCTATTGATAACAGCTTGCGCTTTAGCTCCACTGGATGATGAATCAAATAACACGGGAAGTTCAGGAGAACCCAGTTTTTTTGCGAACCCAACAGCATCGGGACTACTTCTATAAATTTTCGCTAGAAAGTTCACAGAACTCCGTCGCATTTTTTCATTTGAGCTTAGCGAATTACCCTTTAATAACGCTATCTCGTCATCATCAGAAATAAAAAAAGAGGCCGCATTCAAGCATGAGTCCAGATCTCTCTCTGAAATTGTCCCACTACTGATGGATTCATCAACGCCAAACGCTAATCCCCCACAAAGTCCACTGCAAGCCAAAAGTAATACCGCAGATGCCAACAAACTTGTAACTTTCGCCGTACCGGTAAGCATGGTAACCCTCCTCAAGTCTCGGTTCGAGCCTACCATCAATCTCAGTGTTAGTGAACGATTTGGATTAACACAGCGTGATGGAGCTTGGAGAGGCGTTTTAAGGCATTGCCTCAACAATCTGGCATCATGAGTTAGTAATGCAGCCTTCCCCCACAGAGGAACATATCTCAACCGTTGCACACAATCGCCCGCCCCCGGGAAACGGAAACCTCGGTGTGAACCCGACCGGGGAACCTTGTGACGTAAATGTTAGGCGGTCTTAGCGACTGAACCGCCGTGGATGTCCTGCAGCACGTAGGTGGGTTCGGCACCCTCAAAAACGCACTCGGCTTCGATGATGACTTCCGCCACGTCCTCACGTGAGGGCAGGTCAAACATGATTTGAGAGAGGGTATTTTCCATCAGGGTTGACAGCGAACGCGCCCCGGTGCCGCGCTTCTCAGCCAGCTCGGCCACCGCGTGAATCGCCGCATCGGTAAAAGTCAGTTTCACCCCGTCGAGCTCAAACAGGTGCTGGTACTGCTTTAAGATGGCGTTCTTTGGCTCGGTCAAAACCCGGGACAAATCGTCAACATCCAGGGCCGACACATTGGTAATGACCGGCAGACGGCCGATGAACTCCGGAATCAAACCGAACTTGTGCAGGTCATCGGGGGTCACTTTGGCGAACAAGTCGCCGTGTTCCTTTACGGACTTGAGATCCGAGCCAAACCCGGTGGAGCGCTGCCCCAACCGAGCTTTCACAATTTCGTCTAGACCGGCAAATGCCCCGGCGGCAATGAACAGGATCGAGGAGGTATCAATCTCGATAAATTCCTGATGCGGATGTTTGCGCCCGCCCTGGGGCGGCACGGAAGCGGTGGTACCCTCGATAATCTTTAGCAGAGCCTGCTGCACGCCCTCGCCGGACACATCGCGAGTGATGGAGGCGTTTTCACCCTTGCGGGAAATCTTGTCTATTTCGTCAATATAGATAATGCCGCGTTCGGCCTTTTTCACGTCCCCATCGGCGGCTTGAATCAGGCGCAGCAAGATGTTTTCCACGTCCTCGCCCACGTAGCCGGCTTCGGTCAGGGCGGTGGCGTCCACGATACAGAACGGGACTTTCAACAATCGCGCCAAAGACCGCGCCAGGTGCGTCTTTCCGGTTCCGGTGGGACCGAGCAGCAGGATATTCGACTTCGTCAGCTCCATACCGGTGTCTTCGCCGTGGCGTTGGGCGCGCACCCGCTTGTAGTGGTTATAGACCGCTACGGACAGGGCGCGTTTCGCTTTTTCCTGGCCAATCACGTATTCCTGCAGGAAATCGAAGATTTCATGCGGGGTCGGCAGGACGTCCAGCCCGCCTGCAGGGCTGCCGTCGAGTTCTTCGGCGATGATGTCATTGCACAGCTCGATGCACTCATCACAGATATACACGCCGGGACCGGCGATGAGCTTACGAACCTGACGCTGGGACTTTCCACAGAAAGAACACTTCAGCAGGTCGACCGATTCGGCAGTGCGTGACATGAGTTCCTCTCATAGACGAGTTCAGGCTGATTACGATTCTACGGTTTTAGAGGTTTTTATTCTCGTTAACACGCCTTTGAGGGCCAATCCGTTGACTCTGGGGCACCCCTCGGCGGGTTTATGGTGTTCTGTAAAGTGTTTCGGGCAAGGATCTTGCGTCGGCTCCGCGCGAGGCTTCTGGTGCCGGACGGGTAGCCCCGCATCTACTATTGTCGGTGAGTCAATTCCTACATTTGTGGGTGTATTTGTGCTGGCTGCCGTATTAGTATTAAGCAGTTTCCGTGATTATCTTTCCCGGGACATCAGAAAAGTCATAAATATAAGGGGGCGCGATGCCTGACGTAATAGCTTACTTATTCATTGGTCTGGGAGTGCTGTCCGGCCTTTCGATGGTAGTTTTCCGCAACAAAGCCAACGGCACCGCCCAGATTTGGACGGTTCTGCTAGCCGGGGCAATAATCATTGCCTTGGCGATCTTGAATTTCCTGCAAGTTCTGCCTCCTATCAGCAACGTGGCCATAATCTGCATCAGCCTGGGGGCAATGGTCAGTGTCTTCTCTAGGAAATCATCAAACTGATAGACCCGTGGAGCGGCGGCGAACCCGACCTAGTGGCGAGTCGAGCGACCGATTAGCAACGCCCGCCCCGCGCTTCTGAACAGTGGACACCTCAGGGCACATCAGTACAACCAATCCCAAGCTAGCCGCACACCTTACCTGGTCAATCAGACCATATTCCAGCGCCTTTCTACGAATCCCCGTCTATAAAATACTAATATGCATTTTATTACCTTTATGGTAAGGTTTTATATATGGACGGGAATCGGGAGCCTATAACTAAGCCGCGTCGAGGTGGTTTACCAACCGCAATCGCACAGGCTCCTTTGCGCACGGTTCGCCCCGCACAGCTGAGCGCGATATACGCAAACCCCAGCAAGGAGCTACTGCGACTGTATCGCCAGAAACTTGTGTATCGCTTGGGTTGCGGCGCCTATATCGGCGTACCTGACGCACAAGTGGGAATCGCGTGGCGACCCAGTACCGTTGAGGCCGCAATGGCTTATGCCGCCAGTGTTTTCGGTGAAGACGTGCCTATACTGGCTGGTATTGGTGCCTCGCGTTGGTGGGGGTTGATTCCTCGCGAGATGGGAACCTGCCCGATTCTTGTGCCGCGTCAGCACCGCAATGTGGCGCTCACGGGCGGGATTCAGGTATGTTTTTCTATCAGCCGTTATCATCTTCAAGATACAGAACTCGTTACCTGCCATCTGGGTCAATTTCGCGTGCAGACTCGGGAACAAACCTTGCTGGATTTGGTATCACGCCCCGAATGGGGGCAGGCTCCCTCTGAAGCCATCAACGCCGCCAAGGCACTCCTAGGACGGGTGAACACCCAGAAAGTCGCAAAATTAGCCAGAGACCAAAAGCTCCAGTCCGCCTGGGATCAGTTCTTTGAAAACTACAACGAAAAAAGGTGCTAAAAATGGCTGCCAGATTCCCCGCCCCGCGCCCGACTAGAGAAGAAACCCTTTACTTCCAGCGTGTTTTCGGTGTTGGACCTAATCAAATACTTCATGATTTCATCGTTTCTCATGTCCTAGATTTGCTGAGAATGCATAAAGACGAACTGTTGTTCGCGGGCGGCACCGCGGCAGTGGACGCAACCAGACTCAAACAAACAGTCTTAATCTCGGACTCGGTGCATTGCAGCGTGCTATAAATCGTCATCAAGCCGACACATAGCGCACAAACGCAAAAAATAACAAGAATACAAATGGGTGCTTGTGCTGCATTCAGCACAAGCACCCATTACAAAATAACCTAAACTATAGGTTTGCCTTTTCCCTACTTGCCTTGGTTTTGGGAGAAGTGTATTTCCAAACTCTCACTCCCAAAACAATCAATGCAACCAATATTGCAATTTGCAGTATTACTGAAAGAATTAACACAATTGCCGTTTGTTCCATATTTTCTCCTGTGTATTAGTTGTGCGTCGTCCACGCGCTGGAACCAGAGACATTTGCTTGCATCCAATTTGTCCACCCTACAGGATAAGTTCCGAAGGCAATAGCTATATCCGCAGAGAGTCTGACTTGAGTAGCGCTTATGCGATTAAATCTGAAATTCGTCAAAGAACCTCCGTAAACATGATGATAGTAATTACGATATCCAGTAATTGTGCTCCCCTGATCTTTTATATTTTGATAGTCAAATGTAAATCCCATCCCTAATAGACCAAGATTTACATCTGCAATACAATTCTTCCAATAACCAGCATAATTACCACCAGAAGTGTACGAGCAACCTGAAACACTATACAAGGATATACCGCTACCATCAGCTGAATCAAGTGCTTGTTCCTTAATGCCGTCAAGGTTTGATATGGTACTAACAATAATTGAACCATCGGCATATGTGTCGATGACCTGAATATAATCGTTAATAATCTGTCGGGATGACGATACTGGATTATTTCCATACTTCATCGAGTCCCACATAATTCCATGTTCAAACTTAGCAATTAGCTGATTCACAGTGTCACTATCGACACCATAAGAATCGAACCACTCCCGTAATTCATCGCGTTCTAAGCTGGACAGCACTGCTGAATCAACAGAATTAGCATGAGAATACGTGAGAGAATCATCTAGTAGCGGGTTTTCAGCAGCAAACGATAAAGACGTTGCAGAGAACATCAAAATAACTGCGCTTGCACCACCTAACAAGGTTCTGGCGAATTGAGTAAATGACATAACTTCCTCCTTTGGAAATAGCAGACAAAGGCTTTGGAGCACAACGCCATCCTTTGCATCAGTCAGGTTCCGGTTCAGACTGACTCCAGGATATGCTTAAATATATTTTAGCGGCGTTGATATGTCAATAGTTATGTGAAACTTTTCTAGCCCCGACCGGTAGCTCCCGCCCCGCGCTTCTGAACGGTGGGCACCTCAGGGCACATCAGTACAACCAAAGCTAACCAAGGCTAACCACAGCCAAAAAATCACGTGGCTCCACGCTATCAAAGCGTGAAGCCACGTTTCTGGCAAGTCACAATTAACTCGAGCTGCCTTTACGCGGCTCCAGCACCTGGTCAATCAGACCATATTCCAGCGCCTGGGGAGCCGTGAGAATCTTGTCCCGGTCAATATCCTCGTGCATTTGCTCCACGCTGCGGTTAGAATGCTTCGACAGCGTTTCCTCCAGCCAGGCCCGCATCCGGTCAATTTCCTCAGCAATAATCGCCAAATCGGTGGCCTGACCCTGGGCGCCCTGAATGGCCGGCTGGTGGATCAGTACCCGCGCGTTGGGCAGCGCCAGACGCTTGCCCGGAGCACCCCCCGCCAGCAGTACCGCCGCCGCAGACGCCGCCTGACCCAAACAAACCGTCTGAATCTCGGGCTTGATGTATTGCATCGTGTCATAAATCGCCGTCATCGCGGTAAAAGACCCGCCCGGAGAGTTGATGTACATGGTAATGAGCGAATCGGGATCCTGGCTTTCCAGCACCAGCAACTGCGCCATCACGTCATCTGCGGAAGCATCGTCCACCTGGTTACCCAGGAACACAATCCGATCCTCAAACAGTTTCGCATAAGGGTCCTGGCGCTTGTAGCCGTAAGCCGTGCGTTCCTCGAAAGTCGGCAAGATATAGCGTGCGCTGGGCAACGCCGGAGCCGCCCCCGCGGGGACAGACGCACTCGCGGGCGAAACCGCAGCAACCCCTGCGGACACTCCTAAATCACCTTGATAATGCCTCATTACTCCCCCTTCTTCGAGCTCTGTACCGCGGCCGCGTTCTCTACCACCGCGTCAATAAAGCCGTATTCCAAGGCTTCCTGAGCGGTAAACCAGTGGTCACGGTCGGCGTCCCTGGTGATTTCTTCCAGCGTGTGACCGGTGCGCTCGGCAGTAATCTGAGCGAGTTCCCGCTTCATCGCCAGAATCAAATCAGCATTAATCCGCACTTCGGAGGCCGTTCCCTGGACACCGCCGAGAGGCTGGTGCATGAGGATGCGGGCGTGCGGAGTCGCGAAACGCTTGCCTTTCGTCCCGGCCGTCAACAGGAACTGCCCCATCGAGGCCGCCATCCCCATCGCCACGGTCACCACGTCGGGTTTCACATACTGCATCGTGTCATAGATAGCCATGCCCGCGGTGACGGAGCCGCCGGGAGAATTGATGTAGAGATAAATGTCGGAATCCGGGTCCTCGGCCGCCAACAGCAGCATCTGGGCGCAAATCGCATTGGCATTTTCCTGGCTGACTTCATCGCCCAGCCAAATGATGCGCTCTTTCAGCAAGCGCTTGTAAATAAACCCACCCGTGGGTACATCGGGCGTTTCTTCGTCGCGATTAACTACGGTCACGTTTCCTCCTCGCTTGGTTCACTTAACCCTAACGGAAAACCGCGCGTCCTTCGCGCTTCATTCCCCCGGTTTCGCTATGGGCTAATCCCGATTTTGACTGCACGTGCCCCCTGGCGGTGTCGGTCGGTTTCTTTCTGATTTATTCACAAGTCTCACCGGGCGGTTTTTCCCTCATCTCGCCAGTGCGGGGGTGTCAGTTGATAGCGCAAGGCGGGTTCCGGCCTGTACCGAAACCCGCCTTGCGCTCAAGAGTTACTCGTCCGCGGTGTCCTTCTTAGCCGGGGCCTTCTTGGCTGGGGCCTTCTTGGCTGGGGCTTTCTTGGTCGCAGCCTTCTTTGCCGGAGCTTTCTTCGCTGGCTTTTCCTCAGTGTCCTCGTCTTCCGCCGACTCCTCGCCGACGAATTCCTTCAGATCCACAACCTTGCCGTTCGTGTCCTTGACCTCGACCTCCGCCAGGGCTGACGCGATGGACTTGTTGCGAGCGATTTCTTGGATAAATGCCGGAATCCGGTTGTTCTGTTCCGCGTTTTGCAACAGCATGGAGGGGTCCATGCCGTAAGCCTGCGCGGTCTGAAGCACAAACTCCAACAGTTCCTGCTGAGACACGTTCATCTGGCGTTCTTCGGCCAGAGCGTCCAGGATAATCTGTACCTTGAGATCCTGCTCGACAGCTTCCTGGGCTTTCTGTTTATCATCGTCGCTGGCGTCCTCGTCAATCTGCGCTGCGACAGCCTCATCCAACACCCCTTGCGGTAGTGGGAATTCCAGCTCATCGCGCAGCTTTTCGACCAGCTTGTCGCGAGCAGACATAGCCTGTCCAGCGCGAGCCTGACGGTCCACGTTTTCCGCAAGTTCCTGCTTCAGCTCATCGATGGTATCGTGTTCGGAAACCATCATGGCGAACTCATCGTCAGCGTCCGGCAAAACCTGTTCCTTCACGGAATCCACGGTGACGGTAACCTGAGCGGTCTCTCCCCCATGCGGGCCAGACTTCAGCTGAGTTTCAAATGTCTTAGTTGCTCCGGCTTTCAAACCCTTCAAAGCCTCATCCAGGCCCTCAACTAAACCACCGGCACCAACGTGATAGGAGGTCTGGTTCAGGGAATCGACCTCTTTGCCGTCAATCTCGGTCTTAAGGTCCAGGGTGACGAAGTCGTCCTGCTTGACGGCGCGCTCCACGGTTTTCAGAGTCGCGAAGCGACGACGCAGGTTGTCCAGCTCGGTGTCCAGGGCTTTCGGGTCGTCTTTAATCGCGTCGACTTCCAAGCTCAGCTTTGAGAAATCGGGCAGCTTGACCTCGGGACGCACTTCCACTTCCACCGTAAACTTCAAATCGCCGCCGGCTTCGCCCTCAATGTTGGGGGTATCGGTCACGTCCACGTTAGGCTGACCCATCGGCGCAATCTTATGTTCCTGCACAGCTTGGCCGTAGTATTCCGGCAGCGCGTGATTGACCGCGTCCTCGATGACCGCGCCGCGGCCGATGTAGGATTCCAGTACGCGAGCCGGGACGTGTCCGCGGCGGAAACCGGGAATGTTGACCTGTTTGGCGTATTCCTTGAAAACCTTGTCCATCTCGGGCTTGAATTCCTCGTAGGGAACCTCGATTGCCAACTTGACCTTTGTGGGGTTGAGGTTTTCAACAGTGCTCTTCACTTTGTCTCCAAAATCGTTTGTTCTTGCGGTCTGCCGGCCAGTCCGGTCCGCTTGGTTTTCATAAGCCCCTAAATCTTACGACATTAGCCCCTTTTTCTGAAACTTAGGGCCGGGGCGGGCGAGGATTTAATAGAGGCAGATTTCAGCGGTTCGTGCCGCGCGCCATGAGGCTGATTCCCAGCCAATCGGGGCTCACGTGAGAGGAGGACATAACCCGCAGACCAGCGGTTTTTGCGGCCTCCTCGACAAACTGAGTATCCACCGAATTCGGCTTACCGGACACGGGGGTCATGACCCAAATCAGCCCGCCATCGTCGAGGTTTCCAGATGCGTCAACCAATAAATCCGCCAAATCATCGACTTCGCCATCTTCGGCGCGCCACCAAATCAGCGCCCCGTCAGAGACATCCCCGTAATCTTCGTCGACCAGTTCGTTTCCGAGGAAGTCCTCAATGGCGCGACGCAGTGTCTCATCGACGTCATCGTCATAATAAAATTCTTGGACAATCGATCCTTTTTTGAAACCAAGACCAGGCTGAGATTTGTTTGCGCGATCCTTTTGAGATTGTTCCGCGTGGGCGGAAGCATTGTTCGTCATAGTTTCAGGATATATGAAACCGAGCCTCCGTGGGGAATTTACACCGAATTTTCCCCGCACTGGCAACGTTAGCAACTCTGAGAGAGGGCTCACACGACCTTGTGCAGGTACTTCACGGGAGCACCGACACCCGCCCAACGGTACGGTTCCAGTTCCTCGTCCCACGCGCGCCCCAAAGCTAAGTCCAGCTCACGGCGCATTTGCAAGGGATTATCCGCGTGTTCCAACGCCGCCAAGATTCTGCCTTCCGGCACCACCACGTTGCCCACGCTATCGGTTTGGGCATAGAAAATTCCCAATTCCGGAGTGTGGGACCAGCGTCCGCCGTCCGTGCCGGGAGCCGCGTCCTCGGTCACTTCATAGCGCAAGTGTTCCCACCCGCGCAGAGCTGAAGCCAACTTGGCACCGGTTCCGACCATGCCTACCCAAGAAAATTCGGCGCGAAAAAACGTCGGGTCGGCCTCTTGGACGGTCCAATCCAAACTGACTTCGGTGTTCAAAACCGTCCCCGCCGCCCACTCAATATGGGGACACAACGCCCTGGGCGCCGTGTGAATAAACAGGACACCTCGCGTGTATTGGTTCATGGTTACCTCCTGTTGTGCTCGAGTTGAGCCACAGCTCAACGGGCCGGTATTGCGGCTTCCCCTCCGAACACCGAATCACAACGAGGTAACTTATGTTTCTATTATGCGCTAAACCGGTGGCAGTTGCACGCCTATCCGGGGTCTACCAACCCATTTTCCGAATTTGCTGCAGCGCTTCCTTGCGGTATTTGCGTTCCAATCTGTCCAGGTACAGCTGTCCCTCCAGATGGTCACATTCGTGCTGCAGGCAGCGCCCCATCAGTTCTTCACCCTCAACCACCAGCGGTTTTCCGTGCAGGTCGATGCCTTCCACGCGGGCATACCAAGCGCGTTTCGTCGGGTAAAACAGCCCCGGCACACTCAGGCAGCCCTCGTCGCCATCCTGGAATTCATCTTCGCTCGTGGCAACCAGTTTGGGGTTCAAAACGTAGCCGACTTCCCCGTCAATGTTCCAGGAAAATGCCCGCAGGCTGACCCCGATTTGGTTCGCCGCCAACCCGGCGCGACCGTCCTCGTCCACGTTCTCTAACAGGTCCTCGACCAGCTGTTTCACGCCGGGGTCGCGCGGGTCTGTGATCCAGTCACAAGGGGTGCGCAGCACGGGATCCCCCACCACGCGTATCTCACGAAATGCCATGTTGACCTCTCTTTGCCACCGCCCGGGCGCCTAGTTTTGATCCTTTTCCCACTGATCAGGCTCGCCAATCAGCTCAGTGGAGCTGAGGGAGAAAGCCGTTTTTGCTCCCTCATCCGCGATGGCCTGCAGCAGTTCCTCCACGCAGTTCTCCGGGGAGGTTTCCACAGTTGTGCCCTCGCGGCGCTGACGAATCTCGACCTTGCCCTCAGCTAATCCCTTGCCCACGACCAGCGCAAAGGGCATTCCCAACAGTTCCGCGTCCTTGAACTTCACCCCGGCGGAGGCCTTCGGGCGGTCATCGTACAGAACTTGAATACCGGCTGCATCGAGCTGACATGCGAGCTTTTCGGCAGTGGCAAAAATCTCTGGGTCTTTGCCGGTGGCCAGCACGTGAACCTGGAACGGAGCGATATTGAGCGGCCACATCAGTCCCCTCTCGTCGTGGTTTTCTTCAGCAATGGCCGCCACCAGGCGCGACACACCAATACCGTAAGAGCCCATCGTCACGACTTGTGCCTTACCGTTTTCGTCCAGCACACTCAGCCCCAGAGCCTGGGCGTACTTGCGTCCCAGCGCGAAAATGTGACCGATTTCGATGCCGCGCTCCAATGTCAATGGCCCCGAACCATCAGGAGCCGGGTCGCCCTCCAAGACTTCCGCGGCCTCAATAGTGCCATCGGCCGTAAAATCGCGCCCGCACACCAGGTTGAAAACGTGCATTCCGGCTTGGTTGGCTCCTGTCACCCAGCGCGTGCCCGGGACAATCCGCGGGTCTATGAGGTAGCGCGGGGAACCGACAGGATTGCCGTCCTCGTCCGTTGTGCGTTTCGGTGAGTTCGGGCCGATGACCTGCGGGCCGATGTAGCCCGGCACCAAATCTGGGTAGGCCTCCAGGTCTTTGGCCTCCGCCATACGCACGTCAGCGGGAGACAGGCTCGCCTCCAAGCGTTTCATGTCAACCTCGCGGTTGCCGGGGACCCCAATAACCAGGACTTCTTTGTGCCCGTCAGGATAGTCGGCGACCACCACCACGTTTTTCAGCGTGTCGCTGGCTTCCCAAGGCCGGTCCGAGCGCGGATAGAGTTTGTTCGCTTGGTCCACCAACGTTTCAATCGTGGTGGAGTCCGGGGTCGGCCGCACTTCCGCGGCGGGTGCGTCGTCATAAGGGAGGGGCTGTGGTGCGATGGTGGTGACGGCCTCCGCGTTGGCGGCGTAGCCTCCGGGAGACTTCACGAACGTGTCCTCACCAACAGCGCAGGGGAACAGGAATTCTTCGGAGGCGGAACCACCCATCGGGCCGCTCAAAGCGTGACAAATGACGTAATCCAGCCCGATACGGGTAAAGACCCGCCGGTAAGCTCCGCGGTGCAGGGCGTAAGAATGCTCCAGCCCCTGATCCGTGAGGTCAAAGGAATAGGAGTCTTTCATCACGAACTCGCGACCCCGAATGATTCCCGCGCGCGGACGAGCCTCATCGCGGTACTTTTCCTTCATCTGGTACAGAATGACCGGCAGGTCTTTGTACGAGGTGTACAGGTCTTTTACCGCCAGGGTAAACATTTCTTCGTGGGTGGGGGCCAGCAGGTAATCCCCGTCTTTGCGATCTTTGAGCTTGAACAGCGAAGGGCCGAACTCTTCCCAACGGTTCGTCGCCACGTAAGGTTCGCTGGACAGCAGCATCGGGAACTGCAGTTCTTGTCCCCCAATACGGTCCATCTCTTCACGCACGATGTTTTCCACGCGCCGCAAAGTTTTCAACCCCAACGGTAGCCAGGTGTAAATCCCTGGCGCGGCGCGGCGAATATAGCCCGCCCGCACCAGTAACTTGTGGGACTCCACTTCGGCTTCTACCGGGTCTTCACGCAGGGTGCGGACAAAGAAAGAGGACATTTTTGTAAGCATTCCTCAACTTTACCGCGAAACCAGCCCAAAGATTAAAACCAACCCGACCTCGGGATTTGCCCGCCAGGCAGTAGCATTTGGGCCGCGGGCAGGGGCTAGTGACGCGATGCGTGTAAATCCCGGCGATGCCAGAACAGGTTTTCCTCCGTGTCCCGATCGGTGGCGCGCAACAGGGCTTGCCACACCGCGAGAGGATCCGCGCCGCGTTCTAACGCCTGGAGCGCGGTCATGCCCCATTCTGTCAGTACTTGGTCGCTGGCGAGGGTTTCGCCCAAACCGTGCGGAAACACCTCGGAGAGCGCTTGCTTAAACTGAGAGCGCGTCATGCCGCGCTGCACCGGACCGCCCTGGAATTGAGGCATCAGGAAATCGGGGCGCAGTCGATGCTGTCCAGCAGCTCATCGGGCACCAGCTCGGGGACCACCACGCCCTCGACCACAGCTATCCGATCCGCAACTTCATGGAGTACGAAAGAAACCGGCGCGTCCAACGCGTAACAGATGGAGGCCAGTAACTCGCTGGAGGCTTCCTTCTGACCGCGTTCCACCTCGGAAAGGTAACCCAACGACACCCGCGCCTTGGCCGAAACATCACGCAAAGTCAGGCCGCGAGTTTGGCGCAGTTGACGCAAAACCTCCCCGAGCTCGCGCCGCAATACTGGCGTGGAGGCTTTAGCAACTGGAGAAATCTGCATCATAGAATCAGAATACCGCTTTTTAGGTAGGCTTCGCACCCCCGCACGATTCACCGGCCTGACCGAACGCTCCGGGCTAATCCCCGGACGCAGCGCGTAAGGCAACTTCATGTTGGCAAAGGTATCTTTTTGGTTCATCACACTCAGTTTAACCGACTTTGTCAGGTTTTTATTCCCGGAAATCTCATCCCCAGGACTGATTGCCGCTCCAGCACGACGCCTCGGGAACGTGGCTAGTGCTGTTCAGCCGGGCGCAGAGCCTGGCGCACATAGTCAATACCGGTGAAAACCGTAATGACTACGACCACGACGGACAGGATTATCGCCACGATGCGCACCACCGGCCACGCCGCGGGGACCAGGGCTTCCCACGGAATCAACAGCAGTAAGATCAACGCCATCTGGGTCACGGTCTTAAGTTTTCCGCCGCGGCTGGCGGGCATGACCCGCCCCCGGCGTGCCAAAACCAGACGCATCAGGGTAATCCCCAGTTCCCGCACCAAAACGGGGACAGTCACCGCCCAAAACACCGGCCAATGCAGGCTCAGCAGCACAAATGCGCTGAGCACCAGGGCTTTATCGGCGATAGGATCGGCGAGTTTGCCGAAATCAGTAATCAGGTTCAGTTTTCGCGCCAGGGTCCCGTCCAACTTGTCGGTCGCGGAGGCCACGGCGAACACCACGAAGGCCCACACTTGTGCCTTCACCCCCGGCACCAGCATCAACCAAATAAATACCGGCACCAAAATCAGGCGGATAACCGTCAGCACATTGGCGATGTTAAAGTTCGGGGGCGCGGGCGGCTGCGGCGCTTCCTGCGGGTTTGCGGTCATGAATCTATCCTAGTCAGAACGGCAAAGGCTCGGTGTCGTCCGAATCGTATAATTCCTGGCGGCCCACCTGGGCTGCCGGGGTCGCCGGGTCGGGACCGTCGGAAAATGCCACCGTGGGGTCGAGCGGGTGAGTGTCAGCGTCATCGGGTTCCGGGGCCTGTGCCAGAGGCTCCCCGTCTGCAGAGTCGTCAAAAGGTTCCTCGGTATCGTATTCCGGTTCCTCCCCGTCCGGCGGGCGGTCCGGCACAGCCTCGGTTTCTCCGCGCAGCATGGCCAGAACACCGGGCAGTTCCTCGTTCGTAACCAGGACTTCGCGCGGCTTGGAGCCTTCCGAAGGTCCCACGACCCCGTAAGTTTCAAGGATGTCCATCAACCGACCGGCTTTGGCAAATCCTTTGCGCAGTTTGCGTTGGATCATCGAAGTGGAACCGAGCTGGGTGGAAACCACCAGTTCGGCGGCGGCCAGCACATCGTCTAGGTCATCGCCGATTTCTTCGGGAACCTTGGCTTCCTCGCTATTCTGTTCGCTGGTGACACCTTCGCGATACACCGGTTCCATCTGTGCCTTGACGTGGGCGACGACCCGGGTGATTTCTTCCTCCGAAACCCAGGCTCCCTGCACCCGCTGCGGCTTGGATTCGCCGCTGGGCAGGTAGAGGGCATCGCCCTGACCGATGAGTTTTTCCGCCCCGGACTGATCCAAAATCACGCGGGAATCCTGGTTCGAGGAAGTCGCGAAAGCCAGCCGGGAAGGCACGTTAGCTTTGATAATGCCCGTGACCACGTCCACGGAGGGACGCTGCGTCGCCAACACCAGGTGGATTCCCGCCGCGCGACCCAGCTGGGTGATGCGTTGAATGGAGGCTTCCACATCCCGCGGCGCAATCATCATCAAATCGGCCAGCTCGTCCACCACGACCAGCAGGTAAGGCATCCATTCGGGCTCAAAACGCGACTCGGGTAGCTTTTGTACCTTGCCGGCGCGCAGCGCCTGATTGAAATCGTCAACGTGACGGTATCCGTAGTTCGACAGGGTGTCGTAGCGCATATCCATCTCGTTGACGCACCATTCCAGAGCCGCCGCGGCTTTCTTTGCCGAGGTAATAATGGGCGTGACCAGGTGGGGAATCCCGGCGTAGGCGGTGAGTTCCACCCGTTTCGGATCGACCAAAATCAGCCGGACCTGTTCCGGGGTGGCTCGCATCATGATGGAGGTAATCATCGAGTTAATGAACGAAGATTTACCCGACCCGGTCGCCCCGGCGACCAGCAGGTGCGGGGTCTTGGCAATGTTTGTCAGGACGTAGTCGCCTTCCACGTCCTTGCCGACCCCGGTGACCAGCGGATGCGTGAGGCGCGAGGCCGCTTCGGAACGCAGCACGTCACCGAGGTAAACGTTTTCGCGGTCCGCGTTGGGGATTTCAATCCCAATCGCAGATTTCCCTGGAATGGGAGACAAAATCCGCACTTCCGGGGACGCCACCGCGTAGGCTATGTCCTTGGACAACCCCTCGACCTTCGAGACTTTTTCTCCCGGACCGAGTGTGACTTCGTACTGGGTCACCGTCGGCCCGCGTGAAAAACCGGTAACCTCAGCCGCGACCCCAAATTGCTGAAAGACATTGGTCAGGGACTCGATAACGCGGTCGTTAGCCGGGGAACGTTTCACGTGTTCAGGCCCGACTTTCAACAGGTCAAGGGAGGGCAGGTGGTAGTCGATGTCGTGTCCCAAGCCGGTGTGGACCCGCTCCGGCAGAGTGTCCTGAGTTTTGGCAGACGGTTCGGGCTGCGGTGTCGCCTCGGCCGGTTTACTTTCAGCCTTATGCCGTCCCCCGCGTTTCCGAGAAGACAGCAGTTCGGTGGCTCCGGTCGTGGGCGGCTCCGGGAGAGTCTGTGTCGCGACAGGGTCTGTGGACTGAGCGGTCAAGGTCGAGTCCGACTCCATGACCTTGGTTTCGTCCGCATCGGATTGGGGACGACGGCGTTTCCACGGCATCCGCGAAGGGGCCATGACTTCAGTAGCACCGCTGAGGTCCACTACTTCCGACTCTGCATCGCTGAGGTCGTGACCTGGAGCCAGTCGGGCAAAACGCTGCCGAATCAGCGTCACCAGGGTCGCCGCCGGAATTCCCCCGGTAATGAGGACTCCAATCAGCATCATGATAATCAGCAGCGGGAATGCTCCCCACGGCGAAAACAGCACGCCGATAGGATGACCGAAGAACCAGCCCAGCAGACCTCCGGCCGTCATGATCTCGGGAAAACCGGTGGAGGGCCAGGGCAAACCCTTCCCCACATGCACCATTCCCGCCAGCGCTCCCAAGATAACCAAAAGCCCCACCAGAATCCGGGTTTCCTGCGCGCCGCGAAGCGCGGCGACTTCCGCAGCTTCTGCCTCGGTGACACCGTCATTGTCCGGGTCGGGGAGGAAACGACCCCGCAGGAACAAACGCACGGCGAGAAACCCTAGACCAATGGGCAAAATGACTGCAAACACACCGAAGATTCCCGCGAAAGTCACATGAATCACGTTCCCGGCCGTACCGGAAAGGCCGAACCATTCCCGCAGAGCTACCAAAATCCCCAGAGCGATGAGGCACAGCCCCAAAATGTCGCGTTTGACCTGAGGGTCCAAAGTCGAGCGAGTCGGCTCGGGTCGATTGCCCGGTCGAGCTGTTTTTCGATTGCCGCCAGCAGCCCCGCGTTTCGACGGGTTGGTTTTAGCTTGTGTTTTGGTCGCACTCATAGCGTTTTTAGGCTATCCGCTCGGGGACCTTTTTTGGCACTCCCACGCCGAAAAAGGTGGGATTATAGCCGAGAGTTCGCAGCCAGGAAGTTATCGATTTGGGAAGCTGTGGGAATTAGGTAGTAACCCCGTCGCCCCATCGCCAGCGAGGCGGCCGCGTTCGCCCGCTCACAAGCCTGGTCCAGCGGCAGCCCCATCATCAGCGAGGCCAGCAGGACCCCGGTATGGGCCTCTCCAGCTCCGGTTGTGTCCACCAAGTTAGTGGGGTAAGCGGGCACTCCTCGCGGCATCTGCCCCGCAAATTCCTGAATCGCTGCCCCGTTTGGTCCATCACGCAGCACCAAAATCGTCTCTGGTTTCACGTAACGGCGCAGCACCTCAGAAATGGGACCGCGCCCCAAGCGCATCCGCACCGTCTCGGTCTGGTGCTTGTTCAACGTCAGCAAATCCGCCCTGGCCAGGACTTTTACCATCACATCCAGGTCGACTTCCCCGACCAGCGGACCGCCCGCCACCGCCAGGAACAGATTGTTCGGCAGCTGTTCAATCCAGTTCGTGAGAATCTCGGCTAGCTGTGGATATGCCAGGTCGTTGAGGCTGGCAAAAACATAATCATTGTCCCGCAGAATTATCCCCGCCAGGTCGCGCGGGTCGGGCTCAATTTCTACGCCGGGGGACGTAATGACGCTGCGCACCCCTTCGGAATCTATGGCCGCTATCCGCAACCCGATATCCCCCACAATTTCGTGGGAAAGCACGGAAATCCCTTCTCTGCCCAAGGAGTGCCGGGCCTGAATCGAGTTCGGGCCGGTTCCCAGGGGGGCCGTCACGCAGGCGGCGACACCTTGCCGCGCCACGGTGGCGACCACAAAGAAACCTCCGGCCACGACCGCCCCTTCCATGATGGAGGCACGGACTTCGGCACCCTGATCGGGCAGGTGGTCAACCCGCAAGGGTAGTTCCAGGTTGATTGATTGAGTGGAAATGAAACGAGCCACGGCGATTCTCCCTGAGCTAGTCAGCTTCCAGCACTAGGGGCACAATCATGGGTGCGCGCTTCAACCGCTTGGACACCCAACGGCCCAAGGTGCGGCGGGCGACCCGCTCCATGTCCCGCACGCTGGCTTGCCCGTCGGCCGCAGCCGCGCTCAACGCATCAGCAATGGCCGGCTCAATATCCCGAAACACGTCATCGTTTTCCGCCACCCCGCGGGCTATGACGGTCGGACCAGCGAGGATAGTCCCCGTACTCATCTCCATCACCACGTAAACCGCCACAAACCCCTCTTGGGCCAGCACGCGGCGGTCATAAAGTTCGGACTCCCCAATCTCCCCGATAGAGGTGCCGTCAACATAGATGAAGTCACACGGCACCTGACCCACAATCTGGGCCTCACCGTTCTTGACTTCCACGCACACCCCGTCCTCAGCAAGCATGACGTGGCGCGGATCGACCCCGGTTTTCACGGCGTGTTTCCCGTTGGCGACCAAGTGGCGAATCTCGCCGTGAATGGGCATCACGTTCTTTGGCTTCACGATGTTGTAGGCATAGAGCAGTTCGCCCGTGGCGGCGTGACCGGACACGTGAACCTTCGAATTACCCTTGTGCACGACTTGCGCACCCAGACGAATGAGCTGGTTGATAACGCGCCCCACCGAGTTTTCGTTGCCGGGAATCAAGGAGGACGCCAGCACCACCGTGTCGCCCTGGCCGATAGAAATCGTCCGGTGAGACCGGTTGGCAATCCGCGACAGGGCGGCCATCGGTTCGCCCTGCGAGCCGGTAGCCATGTACACACGGCGTTCGGGGGGCAGGGAATTGACGTCCTTGAGGTCAATCAGCACCCCGTCCGGCACGGTCATGTAACCGGCCTCCGCAGCGATGGTCATATTGCGTTCCATAGAGCGCCCCACCAGGGCGACCTTGCGGTTAGACTTCGCGGCGGCGTTCAACACCTGCTGCACCCGGTGGACGTGGGAGGCAAACGATGCCACGACAATCTGGCCGGTAGCGTGGTGGAATACGTCCTCGAGGACGGGTCCGATTTCCCGTTCGGAGGCAATAAATCCCGGGACCTCAGCATTCGTGGAGTCTACACAGAACAGGTCGACCCCGGCTTCCCCCCAGCGCGCGAAAGCACGCAGGTCGGTAATGCGCCCATCCAGGGGCAGCTGGTCCATCTTAAAGTCCCCGGTAATCAGCGCGGAGCCGGCTTTTGTACGCACCATGACCGCCAAGGCGTCGGGAATCGAGTGGTTTACAGCGCAAAACTCCAGGTGGAACGGTCCCAAGTCGAGCCGCTCGCCCTCTGCTTTGACCCGCAGGTTCGTGGTTGACAAGCGGTGTTCCAAAAGTTTCGGTTCTACGAGCGCTATCGTCAGGTGCGAACCGTAGACGGGAATATCCTCGCGCAGTTTCAACAGGTAGGGCACCGCTCCGATGTGATCCTCATGTCCGTGGGTCAGCACCACGCCCACCACGTCGTCCATTCGGTCTTGAATATAGGTGAAATCCGGCAAAATCAGGTCCACCCCGGGCTGGATTTCTTCGGGGAACAGCACCCCGCAATCCACAATCAGGATTTTGCCTTCGGTTTCCAAAACGGTCATGTTGCGGCCGACTTCGCCCAGGCCGCCCAAGGGCACCACTCGCAAGAC
>ERZ1032446.9-NODE-9-length-116584-cov-17.143475_pt1 | contig 116584 bp, 91 predicted proteins | sample MGYA00518035_ERZ1032446 | MGnify/ENA primary metagenome ERZ1032446 (study PRJEB33718, sample SAMN03160204) | human skin metagenome | collected 2014-02-25 | study: EMG produced TPA metagenomics assembly of the PRJNA266117 data set (Human skin bacterial metagenome... | reverse complement strand
AGATGTGTATAAGAGACAGGGAAAAATAAGTAGTACGATATAAACTTCAATTCCGTAAAAAAGTGTTTTTTTACCTATTTTCTTATATACTTACATTAAGTCGTAAAGTCTGTATTCTTAAACATATGGAATGATCAGACTAATGGAATGAAAGGAACGAGGTTTAAAAAGAGGTGTACCATGAAAAAATGTATTGTTATACTTGCTATGCTTTTAGCCTTGATGCTCATGACTGTGACGGTCTGTGCAGCATATCAGAATTTTTATATTGCAGGGGGAACGGGAATTGCCCAGTTAAGCAAGTATAAAAACAAAGCTTCAGCCTCAACAGTAGGCCCAACGCCTGATTACTACTGCTATGCGGAAGTGACCTTAAGCTATTTTTGCCCTAATGGCAATTCTGGAGCCGGTGAGCTTAAAGAAATCACCGTATCTCGAGGCGCTTACCGGGAGGTATTCATTACCGCTGTTGCCCCTCCAGGAACAATTGTTGTTAAAGCAGATTCAAAACACCGCTGCGACGATAAGAAAACCGGCAAAAGCAACCATATCGAGCTGCACGAGCCATATTGAAGGCAGTCAAAAATTGCAGCAGACAGCAAAAGTTCAATATTAGTTCAATGTTATTAAAAAGGCGATGTTGACATGATGGTCAAGTATGGCTTTGGCATCAATGGGGAAGGGCTATGGAAAATACTTCCACAATAAAGCTTCACGATTTCAGAGTTTAGTTCGGCTAGGATATCCAACTTCGCAAAATAATAATTTTGCGAAGTTGAATAGAGGGCAAAACAAAAATAATCGTTTAAAATGTCTTAAGTCTCAAATTTGGTCACCCAAACTGTTTTAGCTTCAAACAATCATATAACGATCATAAGAAATAAATTTCTAAGCAATATTCAGGCGAACAACACATTCGAGAAGTTTTACAGCTCATTCTCCATTATCTGAACTTTGGACTTCTCCGGCATTTTGGTAAAAATCTTCGTCTCCGGTGATGCGTTGGACTTCTCCCATATCTCCAAGGTTAATGAACTTTGCGACCAACATAGCGCAGAGCATAATCAGGATCAGAGTGACAATGATTTTGCGTAGTATAATCTGGCGCTGTTCTTCTTTGAATTTTTTGGTGATTTTACTGATCGTTGTATAGGCGCTTAATTTATAAATCTTGGCCCCGTTTTGTTTTTCACTTTCCCAGGGCTTTTTCTCACTGCGTCGATTTTTGCCCAGCTCTTTTCTTTTGATAACTGTGCGGGCTATGCTTTCACGGGTCAGGCTTCGATCTGATTTCTTTTTAATGACTGTACGTTCGAGCAAAGGATTTCCTTTCGATCCTGAGCCCTTTAACGGAATGCGAATTTGCGTTTCACCCATCGTTGCGTTTGTTGTTGCAGCGCGTGACTGCCTTGCTGATGAACTGGCTGCAGGCTTAACTATTTTTCTGCTCTCGGGAAAATCAAGCGAAGGTTTTATTTTAGGCTGCCCTAAATTGGGATTATTTTTAGATAATGACGAATGCAGTGGATTTTGACTTGCGTTTGAGAAATTACGAGACATCTTGTCTGGAGCCGCTGCCAGCTGATCATGCGAGGACACGCGGTAATTGGCTGGCGGCCTCATCTGGGATGCAGCCGCAGGTTTACCCTGAGCGCTGCTTGCATGGCCTGAGGGACGGCCCATCTTTTGATCCTGAAAAATATTCATCAGCAATTCACCTGTAAAGCCTCGCGAAAAAACTGAAAGGCTGTCATCATTTTTTCTTATTATAGCTTGTTTTTCGCCAGTTTTTGAAGCAAGCGCCTGTACGCCGTGTCTATTAGCTCATTTCATAAAATAAGGTTTATACCGTCAGAGGACAGGATAAATGATAAACAGCCAGAGAACAAAGATCATCGTTAAAGCCCATAGAAGGCCCCAATAATAAGCGAAGTCCAATTGATCAGAATCAATAAGATTGAAAAAATATTGCAAACGTTTACGACACGTTAGATCCTGCCAAATGACCGCTTGAATGATCTGTCATAATGCCTGTCCTTATCGGCCTCAAGCTGAAAAGGTTCATTAAAAATAAAATTGACCTTACTCAGGGGTTCTATACTGTGAAGGCTGCTTTTGTAAAAGAGCATTTGTTTTTGTTCTTTTTCCAGAATGATGGTCTGACGGTCATAGCCAATGATGATCCCTTCGCATGGACCGTCCTTCCCTTTTAGCCGCACACTGAGCCTGTTTCGGCGGCAGTGGTTTAGAAAAACCTCCTGTATTTTTCCACTGTCAGCCAGCCGATAGTCTTTCTTTCCCGTCTCGTGCATTTGAACATGTGCTGTTGAATATGTTCTTCCTTCCATTTTTTTACCTCCAGGCAAATGATTCTCGCTCTTAATGATTCATGAAACTTCAGAATCCTGTCAGCATTATAGAGGCAAAGCGAACGACAAATTCCCTGACTTTAAAGGGATTTTGTCGAATATGGCGACAATAGGGCGACAAAATTTCCGACCAGTATTTTTTATTCTTTGATTCAATTTCAGGAAGTGATGAATGATTTCTGCTTTCATTTTCCGGAGCTCATGTGAGAAAAATATTTCTTTTCCCGTAGCTCATATATGAAGAAAGATTCATTATCACGAGAAGATGTGTGAACTTCTATTCAGCTGTATAGGCGTTGAAATCTTCAAGTATGACTTTCAGAGCCAGGGTCGGATCGTTCTCATTGATCGGGATAAAGTCCGGACGACTGCGGAACAGGCTGTATTGACGTTTAGCATAGCGGCGAGTCTGACGTGACAAGGTTTCAATGGCTTCTTCGCGGGACATTTCTCCTCTTATCCAGGGGAGAATTTCCTTATAACCAATAGCCTGAAAAGCCTGCGACTCAAGTTTTTCAGGATCCTTAATCAGGTCTTTGATTTCTTCTTCAAGACCTTCGTCAAACATTCTGGCACAGCGCTCGTTGATCCTTTGATAGAGTTTCTCGCGCTCAGGCATCAGGGCATAGCAGCGGTAGCGATAGGCCGGACCAGCTTCGCGGGACTTACGGTAAACCTCGGTCTGAGTGAGTCCGCATTCTTCGTAGACTTCGAAAAAACGGCAGATCCTTTTCTCGTCCTGAGGCGATATGCGCTTAGCCGCAAGCGGATCCAGATGAGCGAGTTGACGATGAGCTTCAAGGAGACCGCGCTCGCGAATCATTGCTCTGATTTTTTCGCGCCGTTCATTTTGCCCCCCTTTGCCAAAGTATTGAATTCCATCGACGAGACTTTTCAGATAGAGGCCCGTGCCTCCACAGATGATGGGCTGATGTCCGCGCTGAAAGATCTCTGCAAGCTTTTGCAGGGCATCCTGACTGAAGTCAGAGACACTGTAGTTCTCACCGACCTCACGAATATTGAGCAGATAATGAGGAATTCCCTGCATCTCTTCGGGGCGTATTTTGGCGGTGCCGATATCCAGATCACGGTAAATCTGCATGGAGTCAGCTGAAATGATTTCACCACTAAGTGCCTTGGCCAGTTCAACAGCCAGAGAGGATTTGCCGCTGGCCGTTGGTCCGCCAAGAACGAGCACAGTTCTCCTGTCCTGACTGCTGGCAGTCTCTCCGTGTCCTGCTTGCGCTGGGTTGTGCAGTGATTGAAACATGGTTCTTCTGGTAACCGCTTTGGCGTTCTATACGATCCGGCGGAACATCTTTTCAATATCCCTGCGGGACAATTTTAATATGACAGGTCTGCCGTGGGGACAGTGGTACGGATCCTGTAGTCCCTGGAGCTGTTTGAGCAGCTCGCACATTTCATCATAACTGAGAATATCATGAGCCTTGACCGCAGCTTTGCAGGCCATGCTGTGCATGATCTCGGCCTGTTGACGGGAAAAGTCAAAATTGGGGTCAAGAGCAAGCTCAATCACGGTTCTGAAGGCGGCTTCCGCTTGAATAACCGGCTCTCTGCCAAGGCTCTGAGGCACGGCCCGCAGCACAAAACTGCTGTCTGAAAAAGCTTCAAAATCGAAGCCCATGTGCTCGATTTCCTCTTTGCGATCGAGCAGAGCTTCTCGTTCCAGAGCCGAAGTTCGAATCTGCAGGGGCGTAAGTAAAAGTTGTGAGGGCTTCTTATCTTCTAAACTTTTTTCCTGATGGCGCAGTAGTTTTTCGTAAAGAATACGTTCATGGGCGGCATGTTGGTCGATCAGAAGAAAATCATCTCCTTCTTCGAGCAGCAGATAGGTATTGAAAACCTGACCGATCAGGCGGGCTCTCAGAAGGCGGGAAACTTCGGATTGATCATCGTTCTGGAAACCTGCTTCAGGCTGCTCCGGAGGCTTGAGGGCTGAAAAACTGGCCGCTTGTTCTTCAGGATGGAGCCGTTCCCCGGAGCTCACGCTAGCGTTTTCTTCCGCTGGATTTTTGGGGGACTGCTGCTCAGGGAAAAAAGCGACCTGTCTCTGCTCTGACTCTGCAAGCGGATAGGCTTTTTCACTTGAAAAAGAAAAAGTTGCTTGTGCCGCTTCAGCAGGCAACTGACGGCTCAGGCCACTGCTTTGAGCAGGGGAAAATTCAGCAGAAGCTGGCTCTTCTGGCCCTGCGTTTTGGGCAGACGCAGCAGGGTTAATCATTCCTGATGCTTTACTCAGCGTGTCCTGAATACAGTGATAAGCTGCGCTGAAAATGGCTCGCTCATCGGCAAAGCGAACCTCACTCTTCTGCGGGTGGACGTTGACGTCTACTTCTCTGCCAGGCAGCTCAAAAATCAGGATAAGCTCCGGAAAGTTGCCTTTTAGAAACTGACCGGCAATGGCCTGGTCTACCGCCGCACGCAGTAAAGACGATTGAATAACACGGCCATTGACAATAAAAATCTGTCGCGCGCGGTTTTTTCGGCTGTGATCGGGCCGGGAAATAAGACCTCGCACGAGGATATCGCCGAAAGCTGCATCCATCTCAAGCATGGCAGCGCTGCTCGCGGCACCCCAGACCTGGTAAACCACTGAGTTCAATTGATGATCTCCAGGAGTCATGAGTTGTTCCTGACCATCCTTCATCAGGCGAAAACTCACGTCAGGTCTTGTAAAAGCCAGCCGCTCCACCAGGTCACGGATATAGGCCGCTTCTGTGGCGTCTCTTTTCAAGAATTTAAAGCGAGCCGGCGTATTATAAAATAGATCGCGTACCTCGACACTGGTTCCAACGGCTGAGGAGCAAGATTGTGAAGGGAAAAGCTTTCCCCCTTCCACGCGTTTTTCGCTTGCAGCAGCGGCATCTTTTTCGCGACTGCATAAGCGCACTCTGGAAACGGCAGCAATACTTGCCAGTGCTTCACCGCGGAAGCCCATAGACTGGAGACTTTCCAAATCACTGAGGCTGCTCAGTTTACTTGTGGCATGTGGCAAAAAGGCCAGGTCAACATCTTCCCTGCTCATGCCTTTGCCGTTATCGCTCACTCGAATCAGGCGAATACCGCCCTGTTCGATATCACAATGGATCGAGCTTGCACCGGCATCCAGGGCATTTTCCATCAGTTCTTTGACCACCGATGCGGGCCTCTCAATCACTTCTCCGGCAGCAATGCCATTGGCTGTCTGTGGATCAAGCAGGTGAATCTGGCTCATGGTTTCTCCTTTTGTGCTTCTGCTTTCAAAGCTTTATCCTTAAGTTCTGCCAGCAAAGAGAGGGCGTCGACGGGGCGCAGCAAATTGATATCGACTTCGCGCAGCTCACTGAGGATATCGTCCCCTTTCTGCCACTGGCGTGCAGCTGTGAAGAGGTCAATCTGCCCTTCCAGGGGCTGACTGCTCTTTTTGATCTGCAGGCGTTTGCCTTTATTTTCCTTTTCCAGCATGCGCATGACTGTTTCAGCTCGTTGAGTAATGCTTTCCGGCACACCGGCAAGACTTGCCACATCGATGCCATAACTATTATCACTGCCGCCCGGCTGGACTTTATGAAGAAAAATAAGTTCACCTTTATCTCGCAGGATGTCGACGTGGGCATTAAACACCCCTTCTATACTGCCTTCAAGCTCAGTAAGTTCGTGATAATGTGTCGCAAAAATGCAGCGACAGCCAAGTGTCTCTTGATTGGCGCAGTGTTCGATGACCGACCAGGCAATGGACAGGCCATCCCAGGTACTGGTACCGCGTCCGATCTCATCGAGAATCAGCAGACTGCGCACAGTTGCTTCCCGCATGATATGAGCCACTTCGCTCATTTCAACCATAAAGGTGGATTGGCCTGAAAAAAGGTCGTCTGCGGCGCCGACACGGGTAAAGATCTGATCGCAGACTCCGACCAGAGCGTGTTTCGCTGGGACGAAAAGGCCTGCCTGAGCCATGAGCACAATCAGCGCAGCCTGCCGCATATACGTGGATTTTCCAGCCATATTAGGGCCAGTGAGAATCATCAGTCGGCGAGCCTGCGTATTGAGCTCAAGATCATTAGGTACAAATGACCCTTTATCGAGAATGCGCTCGATCACCGGGTGGCGGCCCTCCTCAATCTGCAACACGGCGTCTTCCGTGATCTCAGGCGGTACATAGTTTTCACGTTCAGCAAGATCTCCCATTGAACTGAGAAGGTCAATGAGGGCAAGCAGTTCAGCATCCCGGCGCAAAGCCAGTAAATCTTCAGCCGCTTCACTTCGCAGTTCAACAAAACAGGCATATTCAAGCGAAAGACTCTTTTGTTCTGCGCCAAGGATGCGTTCTTCCATCTCTTTCAGCTCAGGCGTAATGTATCGTTCAGCATTGACCAATGTTTGTTTCCGCTGATAATGCTCGGGGGCCAGGGCAGTGCTGCCTTTGCTGATCTCAATGCTGTAGCCGAATACACGATTGTACTTGAGTTTTAAGTTCTTTATGCCCGTCGCTTCTCTCTGCTGCCGTTCGTAGTCAAGAAGCCACTGTTGCCCGTGCTGAGCCGCCTCCCGAACAAGATCAATTTCTTCTCTGGCGCCATTCCGAAAGATACCGCCTTCCTTAAGCTGTGTTGGCGGATCCTCCACCAGAGAGTTTAAGAGCTTTTGTGAAAGTTCAGTTAAAGGATTGATTTCTTCAGCGAGATCTTTCAGGGAAGGATCATCCATCTCTCTGAGAAGCTCTTTAAGCTTAGGCAGACGCTCGAGAATATGCGCCATGGAACTCAGATCACGCGGATTGGCAGACCCCATGGAAAGCTTGCCCGCCAGTCGCTCAAGATCATAAACTCCGGCTAAAAGCTCGCGGATTTTTGAGCGCTGAACGAAAGAAGCCCTGAAAGCGGCGATGGCCTCCTGACGTTCAAGAATATCTGCGGGATTAAGTAAAGGGCGCTCAAGCCACTGCCGTAGCAAGCGCGAGCCCATACTGGTCTGACAGCAATTCAAAGCCCAAAATAGACTGCCCCGCACCTTGCGCTCACGTAAAGTCTCAAAGATCTCCAGATGACGTCTTGCCGTCTGATCCAGACTCATCGCTCCTTCGACTTGGTAAACCTGGATTTTCGGCATGGGTTCAGGCAGGGCGAAGGCACTTAGCTCGATATAATTCAACAAAGCAGCCATCGCTCTTGGCCATAGCCGGTCGTCATAGGATGTAAGTAACGAATACCGACCTATCATGGCATTTGAGAAGCAGTCATCCGCTTGTATAGACAAGCTGCATGCATGTGACTTTAAGTAGGACTTACATGTTTCCGACTCGGCAAAGGATGCGTTGCAGATAATTTCTGCAGGTTCCATGCGATCAAGTTCATCATGGAGTTTGCGTTCACTATCCCCATAGATGATTTCCGAGGCTAAAAAACGAGTGGACGACAAATCGGCAAAAGCCAGAGCGGTATATCGGGCATCAATCAGACAAACAGAGGCAATATAACGATAACGCGAGGCCTCAAGAGCGTTGGGGTCAGTAAGTGTGCCCGGTGTCACTACACGAATGACCTCGCGTTTGACCAGACCTTTGGCCAGAGCAGGATCTTCAACTTGTTCACAAATCGCAACTTTATGGCCATTTTCAACCAGTCTTGAAATATATGATTCGGCTGCATGATGGGGCACTCCGCACATGGGAGCTCGCTCAGGAAGCCCACAATCACGCTGGGTTAAGGTGAGGCCTAATTCTTTTGAGGCCGTGAGTGCATCGTCAAAAAAAAGTTCAAAAAAGTCACCCAGACGGTAAAACAGCAGACAATCCGGCCGCTTTTTTCTTTCTTCCAGATACTCCTGCATCATGGGAGAAAGTTCGGCTCCTTTGATGTCGCTGTAGCGCAGTGTTGTTTGTTTACGGTCAGCCAATGTTTTACCTCGACTTATAGAAAACGGAGAAGATCGGCCTCGAGCGAATAAGTCTTAGCCTGACTTATTCGAACCTCAGCAATGCGTCCTTCGAACTCAGAAAGCCGTCCTTCTTCTCTGTCATCATCCATGCTGCCCTTTGTCTTTTCGTCCAGGTGAATATTGATCAGGTGAAATTCTGAATCTCTTCCTGTCAGCACCTGAGGGTCTCCATGGCTTGGGCCTTCCACCAGAACTTCACGCTGACTGCCAAGCAAAGCCGCATGAGCTTCAAGTGAAAGCTTCGCCTGCAGGGCGGCCAGACGGTCAAAGCGCTCGTGCTGTATCTCAGCAGGGACTTGCTCCATTTTGGCGGCTGCAGTGCCAGGTCGCGGAGAATAGATAAACATGAAGGCCGATTCGAAGCGTAGTTCTTCCATAAGCTCAAGGGTTTGCTCAAAATCCTCTTCGCTCTCCCCGGGAAAACCGACAATTATATCCGTGCTCAGAGAGATATCCGGGCGAACTTCTCGAATCGCACGAACAAGATCCCTGTAGCGAGCGCTGTCATAGTGGCGGTTCATGGCCTTAAGGACGCGATCAGAACCGGACTGCAGAGGCAGGTGAATGTGATTTTCAATCTGTGGGATCTCAGCAAGCGCTGTGATCATCGCAGCATCAAAATCTCTGGGATGCGGACTCATGTAGCGCAAACGTCTCAAACCGCTCTGGCCACCCAGCAGAGCAAGAAGCTCGGCAAAATTCCGGGGGTCATCGGCCTTTCCCCTGCTGAGATCGCGTATTCTGGCAGTAAGCTCAGGGCTTGTCTGGAGACTTCCGGCCTCTTTTTTGCGCGGAAAAAGATCAAAGCCCCAGGCATTGACATTCTGCCCCAGCAGCATGACTTCAGGAATCCCCTCTTCTGCAAGCTGCTGACATTCCTGCAAAATAGATCCTGCTTCCCTGCTGCGCTCTCTTCCACGCGTATATGGCACAACGCAATAGGTGCAGAAATTGTTGCAGCCGTACATAATGGAAACCAGGCCTCTGTATTTGCGCTCACGCTTAAGGGGCAGTCCTTCGCAAATGCTGTTCTCATCGCTCACAGCATAGATGCGTTTTTGACCGGAATAGACCTTTAGCAGCAAGTCTGGAAGCTTTTGAATGTCGGCTGGACCGAAGAGAAGATTCACAAAAGCAAAGCTTCGGCGAATTTTTTCTGCCTGTTCCTTTTGCGTGGGCAGACAGCCACAAACGCCGCAGATTAAGTTTTTTCGGCGGTTTTCCCTGAGCGCTTTCAATTCACCGAGATGTCCGAAAAGACGTTGATCTGCATTTTCACGAATACTGCAAGTATTGATCAGAACAAGATCGGCGTCCTCATAAGAGTCTGCTTCAAGATAGCCCAGGTCACTCAAAATGCCGCGCAATTTTTCACTGTCATTTTCATTCTGCTGGCAGCCGAAAGTGCGCACAAAGGCACGAAGGGGCCGTCCAAGCTCCTGACTTTGTGCAATGACAGCCAGGCGGCAGGCGACACTGTCTTTGTTCTGTGAATCGTACTGTTCACGCGAAACGGTCATGTTCTTTTTATTTTCCATATCCACTTCAGCTGCGCTTCAGGCGTTCTGCATAAAGCTGCGAATCTCCTTACCGTCCCGAAGTCCCCGTTCATAGAGTCGCTGCAGCGATTCAGAATTAAAGGTAATCATGCGAACCCCTTCAGTATCATCTGGTGAAATAATAAGCACCTTGCCTTTTTGACTCAGCTCCTGGGCATAGGCGACAGCCTGATTATAGCGTTCAGCCCGCGTGACCATCAGCTCAGCAATTTTAGGATAGCGCAGACTCAGCATAGCGGCAATGTTGATGTCCGCGAGGGATTGACGAACGAGATCTTCAGGTTTGGTGAGGATAAGCACGACCCTGTCGGCACCGAAGCGAAAGGCATCTTCAACAGGCACAGGATTTGCAACGCCACCATCCACAAAATATTCATCGCCGACTGGATAAGGATTGCAGGCCAGAGGCACGGCTGATGAAGCAGCAAGGATACTGTAATCGTCCTTTTTTAAATCGTTTCGATCAAAAAAACGAACCTCGCCAGTATCAGCCTCTGTAGCGACGACATACCACTCAATCTGGCTGGACAGCACCTTTTCATAGTCAAGGGGTTCGCCCCCTTCTTCCTCGTTAAGCGATCCATAGATATAGTCGAGATTGATCAGACTGCCTTCTTTGACCAGCTGATCCAGGCCCATGTAATCGGGCCGACGTGAATATTCGAGGTAATATTTGTAATTACGGCCACGCTGACCCGCAATATAGGAAAGGATGTTACCACTGCCCGCGGAAACTCCTATCGCCAGGTCAAAATGGATCTGGTCATCAAGGCAGGTGTCCAGGACTCCTGCCGCATAAACTCCCCGCAGGCCACCTCCGACGTCAACGACTGCAGTTTTCATAATATAATTCCTTTCGTAGAACTTATAAATCTCTTCATAGAAGCTATAAATCTCTCTTCTAGCCTCAATCTCAAGCATTTCATTTTATTTTGAAGTTCAGGTATAAGCTTCTCATCTTTAATTTCGACCTGTAAACCATTATACTTCATTGAAATGATTTTCTCCCTGCATAGAATCGCTGTTGCCCGCTTTGATTTTTCATTTTCGGAAAGACAGAGAGCCTGCAGATAGAACTTAGGGTTGAATGGCATGAACAAGTCCGAACAAATAGAAGCTAAACCGCTTGCCAGAAAAGTCCCCCAAAAAAATGCCGGAACCATACCGGCAAAAGAGCCGACCATAAAAACAGGACAGGCACAGAAATCAGGGGGAAAAAAGTCCCTTCTTGTTTTCTTTCTCTCCTGTTTCAAAATCAGTGCAGTCACTTTTGGCGGTGGCTATGTTATCGTGCCTTTGCAAAAACGCCGTTTTGCCGATGAGCTGGGCTGGCTTGATGAAGAAGAAGTTCTCGATCTTGTTGCCCTTGCTCAATCTGCACCCGGACCTGTCGCCATCAATGCTTCAGTCCTCATGGGCCAGCGCCTTTTTGGGCTTAAAGGCGCCATCCTGGCCGTTCTGGGAACCGTGCTGCCGCCGCTCATGATTCTTTCTCTGATCTCGCTCTTCTATCAGGCTTTTTCTACGAATCGCCTGGTCAGAGCCTTCCTTAAAGGCATGCAGGCTTCAGTAGCTGCTCTCATTTTTTCGGCCATCTGGGATATGACGGCAGGTGTCTTGAAAAAAAGATCAGTCTATCAGCTCGCACTCCTGATTCTGGCGCTCGCTTTGGTCTTTCTGACGGAAGTCAATATTGTTTTAATCCTCCTGCTCTGTGCCTTTCTGGGCTGGCTCAGTCTCTTTATGAAGAGGGATCTTACTGACGAAGATGAGCTGCAGCCCACAACTAAGGCAGGACAAGACCAAAGTACTGCAGAGCCGTTCTCTTCCTATAATTCTAACGATGGGGAGGATAAGTAAATGCTCTTACTGCTGGAACTTTTCTGGTCATTTTTCCAGGTTGGACTTTTTGGCTTCGGCGGTGGCTATGCGGCTCTGCCTCTCATTCAGAATCAGATTGTCGAGCTTCACCACTGGCTGAACCCGGAGGAGTTTTCAGATCTGATCACGATATCCCAGATGACCCCAGGCCCCATCGCCATCAATTCAGCGACCTTTGTCGGCCTGCGCATGGCTGGACTTCCCGGCGCGATTATCGCAACTCTGGGCAATGTTTTACCCTGTTTTATCATCGTCCTCGGACTCGCGTGGATCTATAAAAAGTACGCCAATGTCGAGTTTATGAAACGCATTCTTTTCGGCCTGCGTCCGGCCATTATTGCTCTTATCGCTTCAGCCGGAGTATCCATTCTCATTACAGCACTGAATGGAGCCGAAGCCACAAGTTTGAATCTGGATTCCATGAATCTGCTCTCACTTCTGCTCTTTCTGCTCTCATTTCTGGGCTATCGCCTGCTGAAAAAAATTGATCCGACATGGATTATGCTTTTCATGGGCATAACTGGAGGCATCATATTTTATTTCACCAGGCTTTGAACTTTTGATCAGAGTTTAGCGGATGCTGCAGGAAAGAGTACACGGCGCAGGATCCATCGACGTTTTCCCAGATATTGTTTTAAGTTTTCTTCCTGCCAGTCATAATAGTCAAGGATGGCGGAAATTTCTTCAAGTGAAGGATTCTTTTCGGCATAGATTATTTTTTCCATCGCTGCCAGAGCGCGCTGACTCAGTACAGGAGGCGCCGCAATCTGCTCTTCCAGAGCTTTAAATCGTTGAAGCAGCGTCTGCTGTGGCTCAAAGCTCAACCCTGCGAGCCCTGCCATACTTTTCATATCTTCCCAGACACAGCCCGCGAGCACACGTGGCTCATATTTCCCTGAAGCCAGCAGATATGAGCGCCTATGGCGACGCTCACTGCGTCTTTTACAGGCCAGGATCCAGAAGACGAGCGCGAGAATCAATATAAGGAGCAAAAGCAGAGCACTCAGCAAAGCTTTGGATTTTGCGGACATCGGAGGCCGCTTCGGTGGCTGTTTTAAGGGCTGTGACGGCTTTGGATTTTGGCTTGGCAGGCGTTCACTCTGTTTTTGCTGCAGCGTAGTCGCTCTGGTTTTATCCGGCTTTGTCACGCTTGTTGTGGGCTCTGTCCTGCGCGTTGTTTCGTGAGGCTGGCGTTTTTCTTCTTCCTGAGTATCATTTCCCATACGCTCAAGATCGGCGACAGGCGTCGCGTCAAAGGGAATCCATCCCAGTCCATCGAAGCGAACTTCCGTCCAGGCGTGGGCATTATCGGTCAGAACCTCACGCTGATAATCTTTATCATCATAAAAAGCCGGATTAACTCCGGGGACCAGAAATCCTTCAACATAGCGGGCATCGATACCGGCTTCCCGTGCAAGTAAGGTCAGAGCTGTGGCGAAATAAACACAGTAGCCCTGCTTCTCTCTCAGAAAACTCTCAAGAAAATCTCGATTTGGGTCAGGAGTACTGACGTCCGTTGCATAAGTATAGTGTTCGGAAAGATATCGGCGAATATTGAGGAAGGTTTCAAGTCGGGAAGCTGGATCCGCAGACTTTGCATAAACGATTTCCGCCAGATCCGGGTCCGTTTCCTCAAGGAGACTGCGATACTGCTCCTGGTCTTTCACTTCGGCCAATTGTATACGATCTTCGCGGAAAACATCGCGCAGAATCTGTCCCTTCTCTTCTTCTGAAATAGCTTTGGGAATATATCCTTCAACCTCATAAGCGGCTTCGCCAATTTCCTGACTGGCATAGATCTGACCGCCATTATTAAAGTAATAGAGTGTTTCCTTTTCACCGGGGTTGGGGCCAGCCTGTGTCGTGATGGTTTCCGGGCGGCCACCGTTAAATACCACCTGAATGGGAAGCTGGCTGGGCGTTATTCTGAGCTTAGCATGAACGAATAAACGATCAATCCATTTATGTCCGCTGCGCAGGACTTCTGGATAGGAAAAAACCTCCCCTTGCTTGCCATGCCGTGCTTCATTGTCAAAAATAAAGTTCGGCTCCATGTTATCGCCATGCCAGACATGGCCGTCATAATCACGAGCCATCGCTCCGCGCAGAAGCAGCTTATGTTCTGGTCCGGAGACATACATAAAGAGGTGATGCTGGAGTTGTAATGGCCCTCCAAGGCTCTTATTCAGCGGATAATATCCCGCATCGCGCAGGCTGAATTCGTAGTAATTGACCGTTTCCGGAGCTCCCAGCCGCTTTTGAATTTGCCGGATATCATCGGCAATGGGAGCGTTGCGCAGAAAATTCTGAGGGAAGATGGCCTGTAGCCCAAGGGAGGCCGCCAGAAGCAAGGCAACAAGCAGGAAGGGTGGAATGGAAAAGCCATTCCGCTCGCCAAAGGTCAGCTTACCGTGGCGCGAAAAAACAATACCCAGAACAAAGAGACAGAGACAGAGGCAGAGCATCTGTTCCGGGCCAAAAGGATTACTGGCATCCGCCCCGAAAAATGGGAAGAGCATAACGGCCGACAGCACAAAAGGCAGAGGTTTCAGCCAGATGAGAGGCAACGCCAGGGCTGCTGCGAGAATATTGACGAGTACGGCATAATAAGCCGGCTGCTCCAGGGAACCACGCGTGGAAGCAAAACTCCAGAGAATGCTGTTTTTAAGAGCATCGAAGATCCTCTGTAATAGTGCTGGAAGGGCTGGAAGGAATGCTCCCTTCATCAAGTAGGAAAGAAGACAGATCCCTAAGATTGAAGCAAAAATAAGACTGGAACTCCTGCGAAAAGTCAGGATAAGGGCCAGGAGAAAAAGTGTCAGTACCTGCGCCAGCACAGCCGTAAGAGGCTGCTGAGTGACACCAACATTGTTGAGCATCATGGCGGCCCAGGCGAGTCCAAAAATGAGACTCAGGAAAAGCGAAAGCAGTAAATCGAGAAGACGATGACGTCGGCGCTCTTCCCTGCTGATTTCTAAAGTTTTTTCCTGACCATCCTTCAGTAGGAGTTTCAGGCGCAGGCGGGAGGAAGGTTCTGAATTTGTTTTCATAGCTCTCCCTCTCCCGTGTTTTTCTTCAAGTGGATTTTTATGTTTTCTCTGGTGAGCCGCCGGATGAATGTTCTCCACTCACGAGGCAGGACATTCAGAGGACTAATCAGATAAAGAAGAATACCCTGCGAACTTGCTGCCAGTAAAAGAAGCTCTGAACAGATTCGTTCATCCAGCTCAAAGCTGAAAATCACATAAAAGCGCTGGCCGGGAATCTGCTGTTCTTCAATAAGTTGGCTCACAAGGTCAACACCTGAGTTGTAGGGCAGCAAAGCCAGCTGATTGCGCAGAAGTTCGTATTCATCCATACTGCGGATTTCATCCTCTTCCGGCCAGGGCATGTGCTTTTTCAGGCGAATTTTATATGCATCGTTAAGAAAGCTCTGAGCCACAGCCGAAACTTCATCCAGGCAGAGATCTCGCAAACAGAGCAGAGGTTCTGCTGAGGCATTTTCAGGATCAACGACAGGCGGCAGGTTGAGTAAAAAACAAAGCTGCGCTTCATCGGCTTTCTCATATTGGCGTACCATCCACTTCTGCATTCGGGCAGATAGCTTCCAGTGAATAGAGCGCATACGGTCGCCGGAGTGCATCGGCCTCATGCGATCGATTTCATCCAGATCCGTGTCTGATTTTTTGGAGAGGTGTTCACCGGCTTCGAGAGGCGAACGGGATTCATTGTTTTCCCCTGAGGAGATCAGACTAAGAGGCGTCACGGCAACGGCCTGAAGGCTGTCCTGCATGTTCTGTCGGAGTTTCAGACTGAAAAAGCCGAGAACATCCAGAACTCGCAATTGGAAATACCAAGGTCTGAGTTTGCCACAATGCTGGCCGGGCATTTCCAGATAAAGGCGGAATTTTTCCCCTCTGGCCAGACGAAATTCGTCACTGCTGCCCCCGCTTTTGCCTTCGGCATCAAAAAATTGAGCGCTCAGGTAGAGAGTTCTCCACTGATGTTCCATAGAAAGTTCAAAGGCCCAACGTGCAATTTGGCCACGCTCAATACTCTTCTCGCCTTCCAGAGCTGTGATCTGAATCTTACGACGCTGAAGCAGCGAGGATAAGAGAGAAAAAAGCGGAAGGAGCAGGAAAAAAAACAGCAGCAAATTGGCCCAGCGCCAGTTGCCAAAATGGGTTCCCAGCCAGATCAGGACAAGGAAAAGCAGGTAGGCATAAAAGCGTGGACGAATCATTTTTCCGGTACAGGAGTGCGTTCGAGGACAGACTGGATAATCAGCTCAGGCGTACTGCGTTTCAGACGACTTTCAGGTTTCAGGCTGAGTCGATGTGAGAGTACAGGTCTGGCCAGAGCCTGGACATCGTCAGGACGGACAAAGTCACGGCCATGCAGCAAAGCGCGGCCCTTGGCGGCCTGCATAAGCATGCGCGAAGCTCGTGGGCTGGCCCCCAGCTGCACATCTGGATGCTGACGGGTTCCTGTGGTCAGCAGTGTGATGTAATACTTTATACTGTCTGCACAGTGGACCAGACGGGTCTGCTCACGCATCCATAAAACCTGATCCACACCGGCTACAGGTGAAAGCTGTTCCAGAACTTCGTCCTGATCATAAAGTCGCAAAATCTGCACTTCTTCATCCAAACTTGGATAGCCCAGATTGATTTTCAGCATAAAACGGTCAAGCTGGGCTTCCGGTAAAGGATAGGTGCCCAGATGCTCAACCGGGTTCTGCGTCGCCAGAACCATAAACGGCTGTGGCAGCACGTAGGTCACACCGTCGACCGTCACCTGCCCTTCCTGCATCACTTCAAGCAGTGCCGACTGTGTCTTCGGCGAAGTTCGATTGATTTCATCAGCCAGAATCAATTGCTTCATGACAGCGCCGGGCTGAAATTCAAACTCATTTGATTTCTGGTTAAAAAGGTTAAAACCCGTCACGTCAGAGGGCATAAGATCCGGAGTAAACTGAATGCGGTTAAAACTCAGATTCAAAGAACGGGCCAGACTTGAAACCAGAGTCGTTTTACCAATACCGGGAACGTCTTCAATCAGCACATGGCCACCGGCAGCAAGCGCAATCAGCAGCTCTTCTATGACGGCATTTTTGCCGATCATGATACGGTTAATATTATTTTCGATCTTGTCGCAAAGCTGCTTAAATCCCTGAGCATTAGCTTTCATGATGGAATCACGTCCTTCCTTGTATCTGAGGATGTTTTGAAGGCCTTGGCTTTAATTTCAGGCCGTTTGAAGAAGTTTGGAAGAACCAAGGGACCCAGGTTGTTTTCGAGCACAAGAAGGTTGTCTTTGTGTTCGCCTTTCTGCCCTGTTTCATCTTTTATCAGTAAAAGCAGCAAGTCGAGATGATGCCTGCGTCCGTACCGTGCAAACAGCTGGTCCAAACTGTCCAGAAGAATCTGCTGTCCACGTTCAAGTCTCCTGTAAAATGTTTCTTCTTCAAGATGCCGCAGCTGATCGCTGCGAATGTTAAGAATACCTTCGATTTCAGAGATGGGCAAGCGCTTTTCAAAATCCTCGGCATGAAAAACCAGTTCATCCTTGCGGGAGATCATCAGCAACATTTGTTGATAAGGCATGAGCGGAAGCCCTGCAAGATGCAAAAAAGAGGAGGCCCATTTTGCCTTTTCTTTAACAGAAGCAGAATGAATACGCCAGAGTGATAGCAGATAGCGGCCAAGGTGAAAAAGCAGGTTCAGCGTGGCGCTGAAAAGAATCAGCTTGATCAGCCAGGGAGCAAGGCTGCCTGATTTAAGGAGCAGCCAGGAAAAAAGAACGAGCAGCAGCGAGAGAATATTCAAGCAAAATCACCGCCATTGTGCAAACTGCGGAAGCGTGCGACACGTTCGCGGGTTTTTGAATCTTTTTTCGCTTCGAGATCAAGAAAGTTGGGATGCCGCTTCAGAAAATCTCGCATCCAGGCTTCGGGATCATGACTAAACTGAGCCAGATGTTCTGCGTCTGCTGCAGAAATAATGTTTTCTTCACAGGCGGCACGGAAAAAATCATCGTCAATGCGCAGGAGACTGTGAAGGGAAATTCCCTGTTCCTCAAGGGCTTCTCTTCCGCCTTGATTGCGGTCAACAACCGCGAGGGTATCTCTGATCTCACATCCGGCATCGGCCAGGGCAGGAAGCCAGCAACGGAAATAACTGGAAGCTTCTGTCACCAGATCAGCGACGTGCAGAGCCGTACTCCCCTTGAGTTCATCTTTTTTAACTTCACTGGCCGTACGAAAACCCAGATCACTGCGTATCATCTGCCCATCTTTTAGCAAAGCAAGGTGCGGTTTTCCGAGCTTTTCAGCTAAAGCAAATGAAAAAAAGTAGTCTCTCCTCGCTCCGCCCGAAATAAAATCAAAGGATAAGTTTGTCGTAAGCTCAGCAAGGCGGTCAATTACGAGGCGATAGTCCTCATGACAATGGTAACGATCCACAAAGGCTCTGCCAACAAGTCGCGGCAGGCCAAGCGGATACTCCAGGGTTTTTTCGATCTGGGAAAGCATGACTTTGGCCTCTTCTTCAGAGCCGAAGAGAAAATGAGTATTAAGATAATAGGGGCCAAAATCTCCGGAAGTATACCAGAAGGGCTGGTCTGCAGGACTCAAGCGAAGAGCCTTTGTCGCAAAAACTTGGCGGTGCAGTGCGTGACGCTGGTTCATGGATCCTCCGATATCGTTTAGTTTTATAAACTGGTTGTTATTTTTTATTATAGTCAAAAAGAGACGCTGACGCAGACGAAAAAATGGCACAGTAACAGATGTTTTTCCGCTAGTTTACACAGATAATCACTAGCTCTCAAGGCTTTGGCCATAATTTAAGGCTGCCGCGCAGTTCATTAAGACTGGAAATTCCTTCGCTCTCGCAGATGGCTTTCATCTCTCCCAGGCAGTCCCGGGGAAAGCAAGGGCGCAGAAAATTGGCTGTTCCAACTTCTACGGCCGTTGCTCCGACAAGAATATACTCCAGCACATCCCGACCATTCATAATGCCCCCAAGTCCGATCACAGGAATATCGACCACCTGACAGACTTCGTGGACCATGCGCAGAGCAATGGCTTTGATGGCAGGCCCGGAAAGGCCGCCGGTATTATTTTTCAGACAGGGACGGCGCGTGTGCAGATCAACGGCCATGCCCAGAAAAGTATTGACCAGAGAGATAGCATCTGCTCCACCCTCCTCGGCTGCTGTCGCAATTTCGGCAATGTGACTCGTATTGGGCGTTAATTTGGCAATCAGAGGATGGTGGCTGACTTTTTTAATTTCTGAGATGATCTGACGGACAAGACGGGCATCTGTTCCCATAGACATACAGCCCTGCGTCACATTAGGGCAGGAAAGATTAATTTCCAGAGCCAGAACATCTTCAGACTCCAGGAGACTTGCACATTCGAGATAATCCTCAGTATTCCTGCCCGCGATGTTGACGATAATCTCTGTGCCCAGGCCTCTCATCTGCGGGAGAATCTGCTGTTGGAAAACATCTATTCCCGGATTTTGCAGACCGACGCTGTTCAGCATTCCCGACGGTGTTTCAACGACACGGGGGGAAGGATTACCCAGCCGCGGCTCACGCGTTACCCCTTTGCTGCAAATCGCTCCCCAGAGCGAGACATCCTGCCACTCTGCCGCCTCCTCGCCAAAGCCGAAACAGCCGCTGGCAGCTATGAGGGGATTTTTAAGTTTTTGTCCGAAACATTGAACAGAAAAATCCACAGCATTCTTCCTTTCTTTACTTAAGCCCCGGGCACCGGCTGCGGATCACCAGGAAAGACCAGGTCATCAGCAGAAAAAACGGGGCCCTCCTTGCAGCAGCGCAGGCGCTTTAAGCCTTGCTTCTCATCACGCAGATCGACGGCACAGCCCAGACAAAGGCCCAAACCACAGGCCATACGTTCCTCCAGGGAAAGCTGGGCCGAAAGCTGTCTTTCCCGTGCAAAGTCACGGGCAAAACGCAGCAGAGGCAGCGGTCCACAGGCGATGAGCAGACTGGACTTATCAAAAGATTCTCCCCTGGTCAGGGCTTCAAGAGCAGCTCCTGCATGGCCGTGGAAGTCCAGGCCCCCCTGATCTGAACTGAAAAAGAGTTCAGCCGGAAGACCGGCAAAGTTTTCACGGGAAAAGGCCTGAGCTTCATCTCGAAAACCACAGATCCATTGGACACGGGCTCCTGCTTCAAGCGCCCGGCGTACGGCAAAAAACAGAGGGAATATTCCGCTGCCGCCACCAACGGCAAGAAGTCTTTTACAGTTTTTCAGATCAAAACCATGACCCAGAGGACCCAGAGCCTTTACTTCCATACCTTCATGCTGGCCGGCAAGCCAGCGGCTGTTGGACCCGACTGTCTTAACGCCGATGGAGACGACTCCCTGGTCTGCCGAGACATCCATAATGCCAAAAGGACGATTAAGAAAGCCGGGGCAGCTTATTTCCAGAAATTGTCCGGCCTGAGCTTCAGCGGCAAGTGAAGGAGCTGCGAAGTCCAGGCGAACACTGTCTGGAGCAAGTTGCTGACGGCGTAAAAGGAGCAGGCTGTGTTCAATTTCTTTCACAGACATCACCTCTCGGACTTAGCGCAGGGACAGAGCACGGCTCAGATCTTCCCGCATTCTGAGCGCCTCACGTCGGCTGGCAGCAGCAAAATCATGACCGCTGCCCCCTTCTTTCTGCCAGGCGAGCATGAGCGAACGGGAGGCATTGACGATGCCGCCACGGCCCTCTTTGTTAAAACCTGCAACGGCATCAGCAGCCCCGCCGCCCTGAGCTCCGTAGCCCGGAATCAGGAAGATTTGCTGTGGCATGCGTTGGCGCAGAGCAATCGCCTGTCTGGGCCAGGTCGCTCCCACCACAGCTCCCACAGAGGAAAAGGTTTTTCCAGGTACAGCTGTGCCCCAGCGGGCTACCAGATCCCCCATGGCTTCGTAGACCCTGCGGCCGTCTTCCAGAATCAGATCCTGCAGTTCTCCGGCAGAAGGGTTGCTCGTGCGCACAAGGATAAAACAGCCTTTACCCGCCTCGCGGCAATACTTGAGAAAGGGCTCTATGCCGTCAGAACCGAGATAACCATTGAGGGTAAGAGCATCCGCGCCAAGCGCGGTATAACGTTCTCCTCCGAGCAGCTCACTTTGTCCGAGAATGGCTCGGCAATAGGCTTCGGCTGTTGACGAAATATCGTTGCGCTTGGCATCCACGATACTGAGATACCCCAGCTGATGGGCGACTTTCAGTGAATTTCGCAGGCATTCCTTGCCGGGAGCACCGTAAGCTTCGTAGTAAGCAGACTGAAATTTTACCGCAGGTACGATGTCTTTCAGCGCTTCAAGGATCTCACAGTTGAAATTCAGGATCGCCGCGGCGCTTTTTTCGGGCGCAGAGCCATCTGCTGCCTCCGCTTTAGCCTGCAAATGTTCTGGCAGATAATCCAGTCGGGGATCAAGGCCCAGGAGACTGGGATTATCAAGAGCCCCGATACGCTCATCCAGTCGTGTGGCAAAGTCTTTTGCTGCGCTCATTTAATTTTCTCCTCATAAGTGATCTCTCCATTCCAGAGAGTCATGACGACTTTCCCCAGCATCTTTCTGCCGATGAAGGGACTGTTGGTGGAACGTGAAAGGATTTCATTCTGTTGGAAAATCCACTCCCGTTCCGGGTCAAGTATGACCAGATCAGCCGACGCACCGGGCTGCAATCCACGGCGATTTAAATGAAAGGCTGCGGAAACATTGGCTGATAAAAGAGACAGCAAGTTCTGAATGGACATTCCCCGCTTTTTACAGAGAAATTCATAGGAAAGTGAAAAGGCCGTCTGCAAACCGATAATACCGTTCTTTGCCTGAGCCAGAGGACCGCTTTTTTCTTCGGCCGCGTGAGGCGCGTGATCGGTGGCAATCAACTCAATGGTTCCATCCAGGAGTGCTTCAAGAATGGCCTGCCGGTCCTTTTCAGGTCGCAGCGGAGGATACATCTTCGCATTGGCGCCATAGGCCAGAACCGCTTCATCTGTCAGGGCAAAATAGTGCGGACAGGTATCTGCTGTGACTTGGACGCCTCTGGCCCTGGCTTCACGCAGCAGGCTGACGCTTTGAGCACAGCTTAAATGGCAGAGATGGACCGGCAGCTGAAGATCTTCGGCAACAAGCAGATCTCGAGCGACAATAACGGCCTCCGCACTGGCGGGCATGCCCTTGACGCCCAACCGTCTGGAAATCTCTCCTTCGTGCATACAGGCCCCGCAACTGAGTGAACTTTCTTCGGGGTGATCTATAACGATTAAATCTGCCTGGGCAGCGGCTTTAAGGCTTTTCTCCAAAATCGCCGCTGTGGCAATCACATGACCATCATCGGTCAGGGCAACGGCGCCGGCCTCTTTCATCGCTTCATAAGGGGCAAGCTCTTCGCCCGCTTCACCAAGGGTGACGGCACCAACCGGCAGGACAGCACAGGAACCACAGCGCTGGGCTTTTTCAATCATGTAGCGCACCACCTTGGCCGAATCGCAGACGGGATCAGTATTGGGCATGGCCATGACGGCCGCAAAGCCACCTGCGGCAGCCGCACGTGTGCCGCTTTCAATATCTTCTTTCCATGTCTGGCCCGGGTCCCGAAGATGGCAGTGTGCATCTACAAAAGCCGGGGCCAGGATCATTCCATGACCATCCAGCTCGCGATCCGCTTTTGCGGTAGGCTGCTCGACAATTTTTCCTTTTTCGATGTAGAGATCCCCATACACATCTTTTCCGGTATAGGGATCAATAAGTCTGAAATTCTTAAAGTGGACATTCATTTTAGCGTTCTCCCTCCAGACCAAGCGTTTCATCAGGGTCGAAGGCTTCGCGCTCCCGTTGGGAGCCATTATCTTTATGTTCGCCCAAAATCACCCGGTCCTGTCCATCAATTTCGCTCAGCTCCACACGAATATATTCGCGCCTTGAACTGGGAATGTTTTTACCCACATAATCCGGTCGTATCGGCAATTCACGGTGGCCCCGGTCAATCATCACGGCCAGTTGAATACAGGCCGGTCTTCCCAGATCAAAGAGGGCTTCGATAGCAGCACGACAACTGCGTCCTGTAAAGAGCACATCGTCGACAAGAATGACCGTCTTATTTTCAAGAGAAAAAGGAAAATCACGGGCCTCATAACGCGGAGGCCGTTTACCGCGATCCAGGTCATCCCGGTAGGCAGATATTTTCAGCTCGGCATAGGGCAGACGCACCCCTTCAAAACCCAGGATAAGGTCCGAGAGGCGACGAGCCAGCGGCGCTCCACGGGTATGAATGCCGACCAGGACAAGATCTTTCAACCCATGATTATGCTCAGGAATTTCGTGGGCAATGCGAATGAGAGATCGCTTCATAGACGTGGCATCAAGCAAATGAACTGTTCTCTCGACTGATTCTGAAGCAAGCATAAAAAAACTCCGTCCGCAAGGCGAAAGGAGGCAAAAATAATACGCTCAAGCTGTTCTGCCTTATAAGCCTCGCGGGACTTCTTAAAGGACCGTTTTAACTGTTTCAGGATAGCAGGAAAATTGACAGAACACAAGCGCCCTGCTAGAATTCTGAACTGTGTATCCGGGCATGCCGGTGTGATGGAATTGGCAGACGTAGTGGACTCAAAATCCACCGGTAGCAATACCGTGCCGGTTCGAGTCCGGCCACCGGCACCAGGTCATAAAACTCCGCAGCGTTGCTTAGTCTGCGGAGTTTTTCGCTTAAGGATTCTATGCCTCATAAGTACTAAGCCTTTCAGGCGCTTAATCATTGCTCACGAAACCTTTATCAGCACCCAGAAGATTTAAAACAAACTCATTAAAAGAAAAAAGCAATGTGCAGAGATGCCGCCAAAGAGGCCGCCTATCGTATGGCTGAGGATCGCCTGAGCCGTGAGTTCACGTGATTTCAACGCATCCAACATGGCCACATGGGTGGAGAGATAGCCACTCCAGCACATGCACATGGCTGTGAAAACAGCCAGATCATTCGTGCCTGCCAGACCTTTCTGCACAAGCTGAGGGATCAGCCCGATAGCCGCTCCCGCGGAGCCAAGAGAAGTTAACGGTACGGAAAGACATTCTGCTGAGCTGAATCCGAAAAGGGGCAGCAAAAGGAAATTAAGTTTTTCTGCAATCCAGGGAATCAGAGCCACACCAGGGTGAGCATCGCCCGGCTTATTGGTGAGAATCATCACGATGCTGCAGATAACAAGCACCCCCGGAATAATCGCCATTCCTACATCGACGCCACTTTTGCCGCCCTCCAGAAGGGCGTCCAGAAAGCGCCGCATGACACTGCCCTCACGAACCTGTCTGTACTCGAGCAGGTTAATTTCCTTGTCCGTACGCTCATCCAGGATATCCTCCCCTCTCTCGCCAAAGAAAAGGGCACATTTTCTGAGCATCAGACGGGTTGACACAATGCTGCCACAGATTGCTCCCAGGAAACCGCAGGCCACGGCTTTGCCTGCATTCACAGAGGGCCCGTCAATGCCTGCCATATAGGAAATGACAATCAGGCCCATGCCAAAGGCCGTACCCAGATTACACAGGGCAGGCAGTTCCCTTCTGCGGAAAAAACATTTAAAGCGCTTATCATCACAGAGAGTAAGAATAGCCGGATTATCCGAGAGAAAAGTCGTCATAATGCCAATGGCAGCGGCGCCGGGCAGGCCATATAGCGGGCGCATCAAGGGGGAAAGTACTTTATTGATCAGAGAAAGAACACCAAATTCTGCGAGAAGTGCGGATAGTGCACCCGCCAGAACGGCTATCCCCATAATGTAAAAACAGGTGTTCATCAGGAGGTCAAAGGCCAGATCAAAAAAAGTCCTGACCAGGGTCACAAATCCGAGCTTCGCAGCCAGAGCGCCAAAGAAGAGGGCGATCAGGGCAAAAGCTGCAAAGGCTTCTGTGCCGATAGCCTTTTTGTAGCCCTGGGGAAGGTCATCGTGCTTCACTCTCATAAATTTCCTCCAGCAAATACTTGTTTCATTATACGCACAAAAAAAACCATCCGCCACACATCTTTTTTCAGGCAATCATCAATATTTGAAAAGCCTAAAACACTTGAATTATAAGCATCTTTTCGTGTAGAATAATTTCTGTATTTTGTTTTTTCCTTGGGAGGAGTTTTTCAATGAAACGTTCAGTTGGCACTGTTTCAAGAGGGCTGCGCGCCCCCATTTTTAACGCCGGAGATAAACTGGTTGACATCATCCCCGATCTTCTCCTCGAAGCCTCCCGTAATGAGGGCTTTGAACTCAGAGATCGTGATGTGCTTTGCATCACCGAATCTATTGTCGCCCGCACTCAGGGGAACTACGCAAGTGTAGATGACATCGCTCATGATGTGCAAAAGAAATTCCCTGATCATGCCAGAAGCTTAGGCCTGCTCTATCCTATTTTGAGCCGAAACCGTTTCTCCATCCTTTTGAAAGGTATCGCTATGGCCTGCGAGGAGATTGTGATTCAACTGAGCTATCCTTCAGATGAAGTCGGCAATGCTCTCTTTGATCCCAAGCTTCTCTACGATGTCAAGGTCAACCCCTGGCGTGATGTCCTGGACGAAGAGCAATTTCACAAGTATTTTGGTCACCCTGTGCACCCCTTTACCGGTGTCGACTACGTCGCCTTTTACAAAGATTTGGTAGAAGAGTGCGGAGCAAAATGCCGCTTTGTTTTTTCGAATGATCCCAAGGCTCTGCTCAACGAAGTGAAGGATGTTCTCTGCTGCGATATCCACACTCGCCAGTCAAGTTCGCAGACTCTTAAAGATGCGGGCGCCCGTACAGTTCTCACACTCTGCGACATTCTCAGTGATAAGTCAGATACACATGGTTATAACGAATTTTACGGCCTTCTCGGTTCTAATAAAGCGGACGAGAATAGAGTCAAACTCTTCCCCCGTGATACCCAGCCTATCGTCGATGAGATTGCCCGCCGCATCCATGAAAAGAGCGGCAAGAAAGTCGAAGTCATGATCTATGGAGACGGCGCCTTCAAAGATCCTGTTGGCAAGATTTGGGAACTGGCTGATCCGGTCGTTTCTCCGGCTTATACCCAAGGTCTTTCCGGCACGCCTAATGAAATTAAGATTAAATATCTCGCAGACAGCGAATTTTCTGGCCTTAGCGAAGAGCAACAAAGAGAGGCCATTGAAGAGCGCATCCGCAGCAAGGAAAATAACCTGGTTGGCAAAATGGCTTCCGAGGGAACCACTCCCCGTCACCTCACGGATCTTCTTGGTTCACTCGCGGATCTGACTTCCGGTTCCGGAGATAAGGGTACGCCGCTGGTCTATATTCAGGGTTATTTCGATAATTATGCTGATTGAACTTGACAGCTTAGTCAAGAACCGTTAAAATTCGTCTTGCCGCTCTGAAGAAGGTTCGGCATGGGCCATTAGCTCAGTGGTAAGAGCAGTCGGCTCATAACCGATCGGTCCTGGGTTCGAATCCCCGATGGCCCACCAAACTTCTTCACGATAAGCACGGGGGATTTCCCGAGTGGCCAAAGGGAGCAGACTGTAAATCTGTTGTCAGTGACTTCGGTGGTTCGAATCCACCATCCCCCACCAAAAGCTCTGAAGCACCAGCTTCAGAGCTTTTTTCTTTATTGAGCCATCTCCTGGCGCCGTAGCTATCTCCATACCCTCACAAAGAAGCTTAGACAGGCTATTTCATAAGAAAAATGCTATAATAGTACACAGCAAAAAATAAGGAGGATTATCCTATGACAAAATTTGCAGAAAGTGAAACCAGACTTAATCTGATGAAAGCTTTTGCTGGTGAATCACAGGCCAGTAACCGCTACACCTTCTTCTCGAAAAAAGCGAGAGATGAAGGCTATAAGCAGATTGAGGCTATTTTCCTCGAAACCGCTGAAAACGAACGTGAACATGCTTCTGTTTTCTATAAACATCTGGTAAAAAATTTGGGCGCTGATGAGGCCGTTGTGACAGAATTTACGGCGGATTATCCTGTTGCTCTGAGTGAGAAGACGGAAACAAATCTTCTTTCTGCTGCTGGTGGCGAAAAAGAAGAGTATGAGGTTCTTTATCCCAGTTTCGGCAAAAAAGCTGAAGAAGAAGGGTTTAAAGATATTGCCCAGAGTTTTTATCAGATTGCCAAAGTTGAAAAAGAGCACATGGATCGTTACAATGCTCTGGCCAAAAACATCCATGAAGGTAAAGTCTTTAAGAAGGATAAGCCTGTGCTCTGGAAGTGCCGTAACTGTGGCTATATCGTAGAAGCTGTCTCTGCTCCTGCCAAATGCCCAGCCTGCCAGCATCCGCAATCCTATTTTGAAATTGCCGCCAAAAACTGGTAATTACAAGCCTTTTTGACGCTCCCCCGGGAGTTTCATGATCGGGTAAATGTAAAAAGGGAGCTGTCCCCAAAGAGACAGCTCCCTTTTCTTTTGTCTTAATCTTCTTTCAATTCTGCGATTTCACCAAGACATTTGTAAATGCTGTGGGATGGGACAAAACCTCGCACAAAGGAGAGCGGATAAATTCGGCTTTCCCGACCGATAATGCTGCCAGGGTTCAAAACGCTGTTGCAGCCTACTTCAACATGGTCGCCCAGCAGGGCGCCGAATTTTTTTAAGCCTGTGGGGATTTTTTCGCCCTGGTCGTTTACACTCACCAGGCCGTGATCAGCTTTTACATTGGAAGTAATAGCACCAGCACCCATATGGCTGTAATTGCCAAAAACAGAGTCTCCAGCGTAGTTGTAATGAGGAAGTTGGACATGATTGAGCAGCAGCGAATTTTTGAGTTCACTAGAATTTCCGACCACACAGCCTTCGCCGATCAGCGCAATCCCACGGATAAAGGCACAATGCCGTATTTCAGACCCAGGACCGATCACACAGGGACCTTTGATATAAGCGCTGTCAGCTACAATCGCCGTTTTGTGAACAAAGATCTGTTCTCCCCTTTGAATATAATCCGCTCCCAGCTCAGGAAGCAGAGCGAGTAAATAAGCCTTCAGCTCTTTCAGAGCATCCCAGGGGTTTTTACATTCATTCAGCAGTTTTTCTGCCATCGTACCCTCAAAGTCAAATAGATCTTTTACACTATACATAAGGCATACCTCCACAATAAAATTATAATTGCAAGATTTAAGAGCTCTTCATTCAGGACCTTTCCGTTGTTGCCCATCGGATCAGCTCCCAAGCTTCATTCGTCATGCAGCAATTGACAAGAAAAGGCTCAGTACGTATGATGAAGGCTGTTTCGAGGTGTAGCGCAGGTGGTAGCGCGCCTGCTTTGGGAGCAGGAGATCGCAGGTTCGAGTCCTGTCACCTCGACCATATCGGGTGTTCTTCAAGCGGTTTTCCGGCTTTGGGAACACCCGATCTTTATTTTTCTACATCGGCTCCAGCGCCACAGCAGTCCTGCCCGCGGTGATTGAGTTTTCCGGCCTTTTCTCAAGGATTGAACCATCAAGATAAACGAGCAGAATCTGAACCTGCGGTCTTTCAGATTTGTGCACAGACTTCCATGGCCCTTGCAATAACCTGATCCATATTATAATATTTATATTCGGCCAAGCGTCCTAAAAAAATGACTTTTTCAGCATTCTCCAGGGCCTTTTCCTTCGCCTGATAGCGCTCACGCAAAGCAAGATTTTCCTGGTTTAACACGACGTAGCAAGGCACCCCCTCAGCACTGGGATACTCCAAGCAAATTTCCGTCTGCGCAGAATGTTCACCGGTCATATGTTTAAACTCTGTGATGCGGGTAAAGTCATAGTCATTCGGATAATTGACAACGGCTGCCGGTTGGTACTCTCTCTCATCCAGCGTTTGAAAATCAAAGTGGACCGAGCGATAGCTAAGTTCTCCTTCATCACGCTCGAAAAAATCATCCAGACGTCCTGTATAGATCAGCAGATCAAAGTCCTGCTCATCACCCTTCTTGTAGGGTTGCTTGCAGCAGACTTTTATTTGCGGATGATCCAGCATTTTTTCACACATGGCAGTATATCCGGGAAGAGGTATGCCCTGATAACGGTCTGTGAAATAGCGATCATCGCGATTGGCCCTCACAGGAATGCGACCTGCGACTTCCGCTGATAGTTCGGAGGGATCGCGCTGCCACTGTTTGGCGGTGTAATTCTCAAAAAAACAGTGGTAAAGGTATTCCCCAACCTGCGAAACGATTGCGTCACGGAAATTCTTAGCGGGCAGATCAAACTTTGCTTTTTTAACCTCCTGCTCGAGGAAAGCCGGGACCTCATCATTTGCCAGATTGATGCCGTAAAGCTGGCAGATGGTATCTCGATTGATGGGAAAGGGGTAGAGCTGCCCCTGTGTGTAACTCAGCACACGATGCTGAAAGGGACGCATTTTAGTGAAGCGTGTGACAAATTGCCAGATTTCCTGTTGCCGTGTATGGAAAATATGCGGGCCATAAATCTGACGCGTAATACCAGAGGCCTGCTTTTCATCGTAGATGTTGCCTCCGATATGCTCTCTGGCTTCGTAGATAGTAAGCTGATGGCCCTGTTCAGCAAGAAGTCTCGCAGCGGTACAGCCCGCAAGTCCAGCTCCTGCAACTAGAATTTTTTTCATTTTTTACTCCATTCTGTAGATAAATGCCGATCATCAATGGCTTCATAATAGCCATAAAAATAAAGCAGGGCAAATCAGGAAAGAAAGAAATTCCAGGGGCTTTCGTTCGGAAGACTAAGCTGAAAATGCATAAGGCGTTTCTGAACAGGGTGCAAAAAGCTAAGCTCCGTAGCGATGAGCGCCGGTGCAGGAAGCTTGCGGTCGAAATCATCCATAAGACCGTAGCGCCTGTCTCCCGCCAGGGGGAAGCCGCGGGAGGAAGTCTGCACCCGGATCTGATGTGAGCGTCCGCTTCCCAAAGTGATGCGCAAGAGGGTCATCGGTGGAGTCAAACAGAGCTTGACACGTTCAAATTCAAGCGAAGAGGCCTTCCCCTCAGGACTAAGCTGGTAGCGGCCCTGGACCTTTTTATTGGAAATACGGTCGAGCCACTCTCCCCTTTCATCCTTCACCTGGCCACGCACAACCGCATGATAAATTTTCTCTACTTCGCGTTGACGAAAAGCCTGTGAAAGACGGGAAGCTGCCTTAGACGTTTTGGCAAAGACCATAATCCCGGAAACAGGCTGATCGAGTCGATGTACCAGGCCGAGCCAGGCCTCGCCACTTTTGTGTCCGCGCCTGGCAAGATCATCTTTAAGCAAATTCAGAAGATCGGGTTTACCCCGGCGATCTTCCTGTACCGGAAGTCCTGCCGGCTTAAGAACAACAAGCAGGTGATTATCTTCATAGAGAATAGGGATATCCACGCCTGATGCCAGTTTGGAACAGGCCTGTGGGAGCTGGCCGAGCGCAGCAGCATCAAACTGAAAATCCAGGCCTGAATCACTGAGGCCAGGAGATTTCTGAAGCACCTCACTCATGATGCTCACGAGTTTTCCCAGCGGCAGGTGCTGCCACAGGGCAAAACGATAGGACGTCGGCTGGCAGGCAAGCCGAGTTCTTCGGCTGTGGCCTCTCCCCTTCCGCCAAGAGCCAGGCGCAGAAGATTGGCCGGCACAGAAGGAGCAAAACCCGTCGTATAAGAGTTAAGAATAAAAAAGGCAAAGGGGTTGTCAAGTTCAAGCAACTTGCAACTCTCTTTGACCAGAGGCCAGAGGCGCTCCTCAAGCTGCCAGACTTCGCCGCCAGGTCCACGCCCATATGACGGAGGATCCATAATGATCCCCGTGTAGAAGCGTCCTCTCCGTTTTTCACGCGCCACAAATTTAAGCACATCGTCCGCTAAAATACGCACATAGGATGAACTAAGTCCTGAAAGTTCCAGATTTTCTTTTGCCCGCGCATTCATGCCTTTAGAGGCATCGACGTGGACCACTTCATCAGCCCCACCGGCCGCAGCTGCAAGGGTCGCTCCGCCGGTGTAAGCAAAAAGGTTCAGCACTCGCACTTGAGAGCCTGCTCTTTTCGCAGCCTGAACACGGGCAGAGATATAATCCCAGTTCGCCCCCTGTTCAGGGAAAAGTCCGGTATGCTTAAAGGCCGTGGGTTCAACGCGAAAAGATAGAGGGCCCACAAAAGACGGATATTGAATTTCCCAGGAAGCAGGAAGTTTTCTCCTATACTCCCACTCACCGCCTCCTTGATGGCTACGATGATAAATGGCATCCTGATTCTGCCAGGGCTCAGCTTCCCAGATGGCCTGGGGATCAGGACGCTGCAGGATGACTTTTCCCCAGCGTTCAAGTTTTTCGCCATGTCCTGCATCGAGAAGTTCGTAATCCTGCCAGTTTTTTGTAATAATCATCCAGGTGCCTTCCTGTCATCATCTTATTTTATAGTAATGTTTAACGCTCAAAGTATAGCATAGGCAGCCTGTATGCGGATTTATGGCCTAACACAGAATTTCAGAACACAAGGCCGCCAGTTATCGTAATAGTCTTTCCAGATACGGAGCGCTCAGGAATGAGCTATAATTTGCAAAAGAAAGATTAAAAAATACAAGCTCAATTAATCGCAGAAGCTCAAAAAGCCAAACGCTTATACCCAAAGGAGTTCTTCAATGCATACCATCCCGCTTATTGAAATTGCCGATGATGATCCCGTTGTCCACGAGTCACTGGGACTCTACCTCGATGCAGAAAATTTTCAACATGTCTCTGCCAAAAATGGCGAGGAAGCCCTGGAGATCTTTAAAGAAAAAGAGCCGGATTTACTGATTCTGGATCTGATGATGCCCAAAATGTCCGGCACGGATGTCTGCCGTGAAATTCGTAAAACGTCAATGGTTCCCATTATTATGCTGACCGCCAAGGGGGAGGAAATCGACCGTATACTCGGCCTGGAGCTGGGGGCGGACGACTACATCGTTAAGCCGTTCTCGCCGCGCGAAGTCATTGCCCGTATCAAGGCAATTTTCCGCCGTACCGGTGAAAGTGAAGATAAAGAAAATTGTATCGTACGCTGTGAAGGACTGGAGATCAATATCGACAACTACCAGGTTTTGATCGACCAGGAGCCGGTCACCTTTACGCCCAAAGAAGTCGAGATTCTCTATCTGCTGGCCTCTCATCCGGGCCAGGTCTTTACCCGCGAGGATATTCTCTCCAAGGTCTGGGGTTACGACTATTACGGCGATACGCGTACAGTCGACACGCACATCAAGCGCATCCGCCAGAAAATTCATGCCGAAACTCACAGCTATTCTCTGATTACCGTTTACGGTGTCGGCTATAAATTTGAAGCCGGTGTAAATACGGGCAAAAGTAAAAGCTGAGAGCAGGAGCTGCCATGCGCAAAAACTTTTTTCTCCCCCGTATTCTTGCCCTTTTCATCTGTGCTCTGATGCTCTGGGTTATTTTTACGAGCGTTATTTATAATGCCTTCACCCGACCTACCATGGTTAACATGAAGCGCAATGAGCTGCTGCCACAGGCAGAATGGGCGGCAGGCCAGATTAACGGTTTCTCCAGTGGAACTTTTTCCTCAAACAGCTATGCCAACCTGGTCGATATTTCCTACAAATTTTTTCATGTCTGGACTTTCATCATCTTTAATCCAAGCGGAAATGATGCTGCCTCTGTCTTTATGACCCCTCCCCCGGAGGAACTTAAAGAGGAAATGCAGGCTGAGGCCTTAAAATTGAATGCTCAGATAGCTGATGGGGGCGAACCTTCCTGTGTGGAGCACCTGAGTGGGGCCAGGGGTGACTTTCTTTTTGTCGCCGCACCTTTCTTTGCGAATCAGACAGATCTGCAGATGGGAAACCTGCGAGGAAGCGTCGTCATGGTACAGTCCCTGGCAGAATTAGATCTTGGCCTGCGCGGCCTTACCCGTTCACTTTTTCTGGCCAGTTTACTGGTCGGACTTATTCTGATTATTCCCATCATCTTTTTTGCCTCCAGGCTGGTTCGCCCCCTCAATGCGATCCGCAGTGTTGCCACGGCCATCACTGCAGGCGACTTCAGTCACCGTGCCTATGAAGATGGCCAGGACGAGATCAGTGATCTTGGGCGTTCCATCAACCGCATGTCCAGCCGCATTTCCAGCAGCATCAATCAACTCACGCTGGAAAAAAATCGTTTGGAGCAAATCATTAACAGCATCGCTGAGGGCATCATTGCCGTCGACGGCGAGGGTGAAATTACTCGCAGCAATTCCATGATCTGGACGATCTTTGGCCGCAATCCAAAAGCAGTGACAGCAGCTGATCTGCTGGCCATCTATGGAATTGACCAGCTCTTCAAAAAATGTCTGAGTGAGGGCGAGAGTATCAAGGAAGAACTGACTCTGGACAGTGATAAGAAAAAAATCTCCTGTCAAATTACCCCTATTGTCGATGCCGAAGGCAGGATCTCAGCTGCTGTTGGGCTCTTTCGAGATATCACGGAAGCTGATCGTCTGGAACAGACCCGTCGAGACTATATCGCTAATGTTTCACATGAACTGAGAACACCGATTACGGCAATGCGTGCCCTGCTTGAACCACTGAGTGATGGCATGGTCAAAAGTCAGGAGGATCGTCAGCGCTATTACAATATCCTTTTACGGGAAACCATGCGCCTATCACGTCTGATTAACGACTTGCTCGAACTTTCACGTCTGCAGTCAGGACGCTCTTTCATCCATCAGGAACCCCTGGACAGTGAGGACCTCTTTTCAGAAATGAGCCAGCGTTTCGCCATGATGGCTGATGATCACGGGACTTCATTTACAGCTGAAAAATCTGCAGATTTGCCAATGGCCTGGGGTAATCGTGACCGCATTGAACAGATCCTCATTATTTACTTTGATAACGCCCTGAAATTTACACCTCAGGACGGAAAGATTAAGTTTATGGCCCGCACTGAACCGGGGGAGCTCATCTTCTCTGTTAAGGATACCGGGACCGGTATTGCTCCACATGACCTTCCCTTTGTTTTCGAACGTTTTTATAAAGCTGACAAAGCCCATAATGAAAGTGGAACCGGTCTGGGTCTCTCCATTGCCAAAACTCTGGCAGATATTCTGAGTATGAAAGTTTCAGTGAGTTCTGAGTTGGGTAAAGGGTCTACTTTCAGCCTGAGCCTCCATTTGGCAGCTGATGTCATGCGCAAGCAGAGCTATCTTAAAGATGTTTACGATGAGGATAACGACGGGAATGAAAATGAGCCCCACGCTCTCATACAGGATGTGACGCCAGCGGCCATGACTATCGAGAATAACAGCTCTGAGAAAAAAGCTGCTGCAGCTGAAAAGCTGGATCAGGCAAAAAGTAAAAAGCGCAAAGGCTTTACTTTCAGAAAAAAAACACCCACTTCTCTTCGTTCCATTGATGGACAAAATGAGGGCAAACCTGAAGCCAATAAGCGGCGCCAGCTGGACTTTCTGAGAAAGGGCAAGGACGATGAGCGGGAGTAATGAAGCAGCAAAAGAAATGCGTGTCAACCGTTTTATTGCAGACAGCGGATTCTGCAGTCGACGAGAAGCGGATAAATTGATTGAAAGCGGACGTGTCACGGTTAACGGTGAAAAGATAGGTTTAGGATCAAAACTTTCCCCCGAAAATGATGTGCTGTGCATTGATCATCAGCGGATTTCAGCACGGCAAGCTGACGACTATGTTTATATCGCTCTCAATAAACCACGCGGCATTACCTGTACTACAGACCTGAGGCGCCGGGACAATATTGTGAGCTTCATGAACTATCCCGAACGCATCTATCCTGTTGGGAGACTGGATCGTGACTCCGAGGGCTTGATTTTACTCACCAACGACGGCTCCATCGTCAATAAAATTTTACGAGCCGGGAATCGACACGACAAAGAATACCTTGTCCGTGTAGACCGCCCTTTTGATGAAACTTTTCTCAAAGCTATGGCTGAAGGCGTGGAAATTCTCGGGCAAAAGACTCTTCCCGCCCTCTGTCGGCGCAAAGGTGCCGATCGCTTTCGCATCACCATTCACCAGGGGCTGAACCGGCAAATCCGACGCATGTGTGAAGCTCTTGGCTATGAAGTGCTGGAACTCCGTCGACTGCGCATCATGCACATCACCTTGGGCCAGCTGAAAAGCGGTGAATGGCGCTATCTGGGTAAAAAAGAACTGCGCGATCTCTACGCTCTGCTGGAAGACTCGCGCAATAATGAAGATAATAGCCTCAGCTCAGCGGAATGCGCTGAGCTGGAGGGGAATGATTAAAGTCACGTCCTGAATGACTCAGCAGCGAAGCTGCTGAAATTTGTGCTTAAGCTTGAGCTCATCATGATTTAACGGCAGAGGGCTACGCAGCTACTTGAAAAAATATTTACGACTGTTGACAAGTTTCGGCTTCGTAGGAAATCGTCACCGTCTTCCTCGTGCTGTCCAACTGATAGTAGCGCACACCTGCAGCATCCATCATACGGCGGGATGCTTTGCTCTGATCACTGTCATGATATTTGTCAGATAAAAAAATCACTTCGCGGATGCCACTCTGAATAATGGCTTTACAGCATTCATTGCAGGGGAAATGGCTGACATAGAGCTTACAGCCATCCATATGCGGACTGGATGCATTGAGAATCGCATTGAGTTCAGCATGACAGACATAGGGATATTTTGTATTGAGCATATCTCCCTCTCTCTCCCAGGGAAATTCGTCATCAGAACAACCATTCGGCATCCCGTTGTACCCAACAGAAACGATGCGGTTCTCTGAACTGACGATACAAGCCCCCACGCGAGTATTGGGGTCCTTGCTGCGTTGAGCTGCGAGCAAAGCGACACCCATAAAACATTCATCCCAATTCAGATAATCACGTCTTTTAGCCATAAGATTTCCTCGATTTCATTCTAAGCTTTGCGTTTTTTCTTTCTTTTTGTGAGAACTCAGCAGTTCATAGACCAAAATACCCAGCGCCGGAAGCAGTGAGAGCAGAGATACGATAGCGCCAGGACGAAAGCCCTGTGGACAGAACCTCATTCGTACTTGATGTTCTCCTGCAGACAAGGGAACGGCCATAAAACAGTTTTCAATAATCGATAGCGCTTGCTCTTCCCCATCGACAAAACAGGTCCAACCAGGATCTTCTGTGATTGAGAAAAAGAGAGAGCGGGCTTCATCGGAATGAGTCCTTAAGACCAGTTCCGAACTGTTTGCGCGACTAAATTCAGGAGCTTCAGCCTGGATTTTTGCGATAGCTTCATCATAGACTTCATCGTTTAATCTCGCGCACCAGAGCTTAAATGTCCCGCTTTTACTGGCACTCTCAGAGTCAAATGCCACGCGGATTCTAAACTCCTCACCTTTTTTAAAATGTCCCAGCTGAGTGACGTTTGAGGCTTTGCTGCCCAGCTTGATTTCATCGCCAGGCCTGCAGCGTTTAACCTCGCTTAAATGCAAACCATCGGCTTTCCAGGCCACATAGTAATCTCCATCGACCTCTGCATGAGCCTCAAATTCAAGAACCCCGCTCTGGTTTTCGTCACGTGACAGATTCATCAATTCAGGCTTTTGACCTTCAAACTTTTTGAAACCGACTGATGCCGAATCGTCAACGCTCAAATTCTGGTTCTCGAAAACGCCGCCAGCTCCGGTCAATTCCCTGAAAAGATAAGTTTGTGTCCTGAATGGCGTGAAATCTGCTACATCACTTTGCGGGCTCAGCCCGGAGATCAATTGTTCTGGCGCAAGAAAGGCCAGCGGCAAGGCAGATGGACATTCATAAACATTAAGTTCAGTGCTGGAGTAAATCTTTTCGCGTCTCAGCGGGTCAAACCTGACCCCCTGGCGGCAAAAAAGATAGCGCAGCCCTAAAAGGCTATCAAGCACAGGTGTGGAGCCCAAAAATTGATAACTGTTAATGCCATTGCTGGAAAGGCCTAACTTTCCCATCAATTCAACAGGTTTCTGTGGATAGGTCGAATTAAATATAGAAATGCCGTCCAGGCGGTATAGCGCCGGATCATTAACTGTTTTGGCATCCAGAATTTCCATGCGACGAATTTCATGCGGATTTTCGCGGCGCAATTTGTCGGCTACGGTGGCGATTTGTTCTGGGACAGGCCCGGCCTTATAGTCCTCGCGGGAGCCAAAGTATTCCGAATCAGCAACCGAGCTGATGGATATCAGTGAATTAAGGCATAGTTCAGCAAGCATCAAAGTCAGAAGCACAATCGAGAGCACTGATGTCTTCCTTAATTCCGGGAACCGTTTCAATACAGTCGCCGCCATACCCCCTCTTTTCAGCTTTTGTGTGGAGTAAAGAGAGAAAAACAGGGCATAGAGCAAAATAAAAGCAATACCAAGGTAAACCGAGCTGACGGTATAAGCTTCTGCATCCATTTTGTTGAGCAGCATAAGCAGCAGCGCCAGCCCACCGACATACGGCCAGAAATATTGCAGCTCAAGCTGTCGCAGTGAAGGCAGAGCCTCATACATCATGACCAGAATAAAAAAACAGAAAACGAAAGAATTCCGGTAAGGCAGCTGATTAGGATAATGCAGACCGTGCCAGATAAAATTGGCCACATTATTGTTAAAGCTAAAGAAAAGAAAAGCGAGCAGAGAGAGGTTAAGGGTTTTGCGTCCAGGGGGAATTTTCTGTGAACTCAGGTACACAAAAAAGAGCAGCAGAACAAAAGAGCCAACGTAAATATTGGCCATCCCACTGCGGATAGAAGGCTTGGCAAAAGGCAACAGACGGCTCAGAAAATCTATAAACGGATTGCTGTAGGTAAAATCTGCGGGAAAACTGTCTCCGCTCGCCGAAGTACGGCGTAGAGCCATGATGGTGGGAAACAAGCTTATCATACTGAGGCCGGCACCGAGCAGGGTTGAAATCAGCATTCTACTAAGGCTGAGAAAATATGAAGACGGACTGCGTCCCACGGAAACTCGCTCAAAGCAAACAAAAAAGTAAAAGGCCAGAAAAACACAGGCAAAAAAGCCAGTATAGAAGTTGCAGATAATAAGCAAAGCGAGGCTGAAAATATAGAGGCTCATCTTTCCGTCACGCAGGAGAATGATCATCCCCAACGCGGTCAAAGGAAGCATATAAAGTGTGTCCAGCCACATAATGTTCCAAAAAAAAGCCATGACAAAGCCGGAAAGAGCATAGGCTGTGGCAAAAGCAAGGGCAAGAGGTCCATCCCGTCTGCTGCTCTTTTTGAGAAAGAGGTGGAAGCAGAAGCCTGCAAGTCCAATCTTTAATAGAACCAGAAACGAGACCAGCTCCGACAGAGCAGATTCTGGAAAGATGAGAGATAAGAGGTTGAGAGGGCTTGCCAGATAATAGGTAAAAGTAGCGTAAAAGTTATAACCCAGGCCACCACGCCACGAGAGGAAAAGGCTCTCCCCGCTCAGAAGTTTATCCCTGAGTTCCAGAAGAAAGGGTGCATATTGGTGGTAAAGATCCACAGTAAGGATATGCCTGTCGCCGAAGGGAAAAACATTCTGTACCGCGAAAGAGAGAGCAAGAATAATGAAGGGCAGGAAAAAAGAGAAAAAGGAGCGCTGATGTTCACGGCGCTTCATTTCCTTCAGATAAGCCTCAGGTCCTTGTTTTGCCATCGAAGGCCTGACGACATTGGCCTCATCGTTTCCCATTTGCATTGCACTCTCCTTAAGAATATTTCCGAGTCAGGCTATAAGCCGGGTTCTGTCTTGAACAATCATCTATCCAGACCACAACTCTCATTGTGGTTCAAGCCACCTCCACGAGACCTGCGGACCACAGAATATGTCTCTCCACGGTGTTGCTCCGGACGGGGTTTACAGGTGAGTCCTGTTACCAGAATTCACGGTGAGCTCTTACCTCGCCTTTTCACCCTTACCGGCACTAAGGCCGGCGGTATCTTTCTGTTGCACTTTCCTTAAAGTCGCCTTCACCGGTCATTAGCCGGCGCCCTTGTCCTATGGAGCCCGGACTTTCCTCACCCGCAACCTTTCGGTTCACGGCCGCGATTGTCCACCTGACTCGGAAACAGGCCCATTATAAAACATTCCTCGATCAGAGCATAGCCGGGAGCTCGGCAAGCTTCCTGGCAACAGACGTAAATTCCGGGTATTTTCGTGCCTTCATTTGAAAGAGACGCCTCTGTCGTCTAAAATAAGCCCTTTCCGTTTCCGTGAATTGTTTTTCACCGCGTTTAAGCCAGCAGGGTCCAATTTCAGCTTCAATCAAGCTTAATTCCCTGGGTTTTGAAGGTGAAAGAAGACGAATAAAAAGATAAAACCACCCTCTATCTTCAAGAATTTCTTCCTCAAAGCTCCAGCCACGTGAAGCTAGATGTATTCTCAGGGCAGCTTGATTCCAATTGGGCTGAAAAACAGCTGAAAAATCTTCGGGAAAGCTCAAACGTGAAAGAATTGAACTTATTTCAAGCCCACCCAGTCCAGCTATAACGAGGCGATCACCTGCTTCCAGCTGACGCTCACCCAGCCCATTGCAGCACAAAAGTTCGGCTCTGTTTTCAAGGTCATACCGTCTGATCATTTCTCCGGCTCGCCTGCAGGGTCCTTCGTGCAGATCGGTCATCAGAGCTCTTTCTGCATTCCCGCTCAGAAGCATGTAGAGGTCAAGCCTGCCGTGATCACAGCCGATATCGACAATCCGGCGGCAGGGTGAAATCAGCTCAGCCAATCGGAAGAGGCGCTTCGAAAGATGTGCTTCTCCCGGCAGAGCTGTCTTCTTTGACGTTTTGAAAGTCAAATCCGTGTTTTCCATCTATATCCTGATAAAACTCAGTCCAGATAATCTTTCAATTTTTTGCTGCGACTGGGATGACGGAGTTTTCTCAGCGCCTTGGCTTCAATCTGGCGAATACGTTCACGGGTGACTTTAAACTCCCGGCCAACTTCTTCAAGGGTGCGGGTACGCCCATCTTCCAGACCAAAGCGCAGCTTCAGCACCTGTTCTTCTCTTGGAGTCAATTCTTTCAGAACATCAAAGAGTTGCTCTTTCAGCAATGTAAAAGCAGCCTGATCTGCCGGTGAAGGTGCATCTTCGTCAGGAATGAAGTCTCCCAGATGGCTGTCTTCCTCTTCCCCTATTGGTTTTTCCAGAGAGACAGGCTCCTGAGAAATTTTCATGATTTCACGAACTTTATCCACGGTAATTCCCATAGCCTCAGCAATCTCATCCGCTTCCGGCTCACGGCCCAGCTCCTGCAGGAGATGCCGCTGATTGCGTATCAGTTTATTGATGGTTTCAACCATGTGAACAGGAATACGGATGGTTCTTGCCTGGTCCGCAATAGCCCGGGTGATAGCCTGCCGGATCCACCACGTGGCATAAGTAGAAAACTTGAACCCTTTATGATAGTCAAACTTATCTACCGCTTTGATAAGGCCCAGATTACCTTCCTGAATCAGATCCAGAAACTGCATGCCGCGGCCGGTATAACGCTTGGCAATACTCACTACGAGGCGCAGATTCGCCTCAATCAGGTGCTGCTTGGCCTCCTCGTCTCCGGCTTCCATCCGGGCGGCAAGCTCTTTTTCTGCACTTGCGGTAAGTAATTCGACCTTCCCGATTTCTTTGAGATACATGCGGACAGGATCGTCCACAAGCATGGAATCGAGCATATTCAGACGGCTACGACTCGCATCGGCTTCACTGTTGATACTGTCATCCTCTTCTTCACTGACCTTAATACCAGCTTTTTCCAGAGAATCAATGACATCATCAAGATATTCTTCTTCTAATTTTGTATCTTCGATAAAATCGATAACTTCCTGCTGTGTCAGGCGTTTGGCTTCTTTATTGCCTCGTTGAATCAGAGCTGCAATAACTTTCTGGACATGTGTTCCGGCCTTGTCGTCCAGATGGAACTCGGGAATTTCAAGATCATCGTCAAGATCTTCATCTTCGTCTTCTTCATCAACCGAAGAATCCAGATCGGCAAACTCATCAGGACGGCTGCGATGCATTTTGGGAGCCTTAGGCTTGAGCAGTTCCAACCATTCCTCATCATCTTCCTCGTCGCGAAAATCCTCTTCATACTCCGTAACCTGCTCTTCGCTCTCCAGGTTGTCGAGTTCAAGTTCCGGACTATCGTCCTCAGAGGAAGTGTTCTTTTGACTTTTCTTCTCTACAAAGACAGACTCAGGTTGATCGAGAGCAGTCGAATGGAGCTCTTCTTCACTGGCTGAAGAAACCTTCTCTTGGTCTTTTGTGCTCAGACTGTTTTTTTTCTTTGCAGCGGGTTTGCCCTCAGGCGCTTTCTTTTCGCTCTCAGTCTTCGCGGCCGGGGACTTAGGGCTAGCCACTTTCTTTGCTGTGCTCGTCGTTTTTTTGGTCGCTGGCGTCTTCTTTTCGCTCTCAGCCTTCACAGCCGGAGCCTTGGGGCTGACAGCCTTCTTTATCGCAGCTGTTGTTTTTTTGGCCGCAGGCGTCTTCTTTTCGCTCTCAGCCTTCACAGCCGGGGCCTTTGGACTGGCCGTTTTCTTTGCTGTGCTCGGCGTTTTTTTTGCCGCAGGCATCTTCTTTTCACTCTCAGCCTTCACTGCCGGAGCCTTGGGGCTAGCCGCTTTCTTTGCTGTGCTCGTCGTTTTTTTGGTCGCTGGCGTCTTCTTTTCGCTCTCAGCCTTCACAGCCGGAGCTTTGGGGCTGACAGCCTTCTTTGTCGCAGCTGTTGTTTTTTTGATCGCTGGCGTCTTCTTTTCGCTCTCAGCCTTCGCGGCCGGAGCCTTAGGACTGGCTGCTTTCTTTGCTGTGGTCGTTGTTTTTTTGATCGCTGGCGTTTTCTTTTCGCTCTCAGCTTTCGCGGCCGGGGCCTTGGGACTGGCTGTTTTCTTTGCTGTGCTCGACGTTTTTTTGGCCGCAGGCGCCTTCTTTTCACTCTCGGCCTTCACTGCCGGGGCCTTGGGGTTGGCCGCTTTCTTTGCTGTGCTCGTCGTTTTTTTGGTCGCTGGCGTCTTCTTTTCGCTCTCAGCCTTCACAGCCGGAGCCTTGGGGCTGACAGCCTTCTTTATCGCAGCTGTTGTTTTTTTGGCCGCAGGCGTCTTCTTTTTACTCTCGGCCTTCACTGTCGGGGCCTTGGGACTGGCTGTTTTCTTTGCTGTGCTCGTCGTTTTTTTGGCCGCAGGAACTTTACTATTTTTAGCTTTGCTGATCGATTTCTCTGAAACTTCTTTAACTTGACTCATATTCTTTCCCTTTCATCATTTTCTTTATGGATGACTCTGTACCTTAACGACATTTTTCTGTCTTTATTGACTGCGCAGCTCAAGCATGCGCTGATTGATTTCATGAACTTTTTCTAAAAGCTTCTGTTTTTCACTTTCGTCCTCGCTATCCTCGAAACGTTTCAGCAAGATCTCGCGTTTTTCTTCACAACGACTAAAGCGCAGTGCTTTCAAGGCTGCTTTTGCATAATCTTCACTTTTTCTTAGCTCATCCCGGCGAATTTTGCTGAGGAAGGGTAAAAAATCCCGGGCCACAAATTCGTTCTCACCCCGGCTCTCTGCCAAGGCCAGAAACTCTGCCGGATGCAAAGGACGTTTTTTATTGAGCTCCAGAAACGCTCGTATCAAGGGTCTTGCCGGAGCTGAAAAATCATTTTCACTGACCTGAAGCTGATCTGTAAGAGCAGGATTTTCCATGATCCCGGCAATGAGAGCCATTTCTTCCTGTTTTAGGTGCAGTTCAGGATTTTTATCCGGCTCAGAAGGAAGAGAGCGTTCCGAATTCTCCTTCTTTCCCCTGGTTCCCCGGCGTCGTCGCTCAATTTCCTGCTGCAGGCTTGAGGGAGAAACACCAATATCCCGTGCCATTTTAGCTGAGTAAAGTTCCCGGAGGACGGCATTTTCTTCAGCCGCAAGAATATCTGCCAACTCTTCCTGAAAGCTTAGAAGATCAAGAGGGCCTTCCTCCCCCTTACTTGCACGAAGTTTAGCGCGATATATTTTATAGTCCAGAAGGGGTAAAGCACGATCAAGAAGAGCCGCAAACCGTTCCGGACCAAATTCATGAATATATTCATCCGGATCTTTGGCTCCCGGAATGAGAAGGACAAAAACCTCCAGCCCTGCATGCTGCAAAATCTCCAGGCCACGCATGGCCGCGCGTTGTCCTGCCTCATCAGCATCATAGGAAATAATGACTTTATGTACAAAGCGGGAGATCAGGCGCGCCTGCTGCTGAGTGAGTGCCGTGCCCAGACTGGCCACAGTCTGGGAAAAGCCTGCTTCGTGGAGGGCAATTGCATCCATGTAGCCTTCAGTCAATATCAACTCCTCGCTGCGCTCTTTGCGCGCAAAATTCAGGGCATAGAGCTGGCGACCCTTGTGATAAAGCAGAGTTTCCGGAGAGTTAATGTACTTTGGCTCAGACTGATCCATGATACGACCGCCAAAAGCAATAAGTTTTCCGAAACTGTCGAAGACCGGAAAAATGACCCGCTCCCGGAAAAGATCATAAAGGCCATTGTTTTTGGATGACCTTCTGGCCAGACCGGAAGCAAGGATATCCTCATCGGCATAACCCTTACTACGAAGATGACGCACCAGGCCATCCCAGCTTTTGCCACTTGCTCCGATTCCGAATTTTTTGAGGGTTGCCGCACTGATATGTCGTTTTTCAAACATATAGCGGCGTGCTTCCATCCCTTCCGGCCCTTCAAAGGTATGGTAAAAGTAACGAGCTGCTTCAAGCATACAGCTCTCCAGGCGCTTCTTTTTTGCTGCTTCCCGCTTCACTTCGGGACTTTCTTCTTCGCGGATTTCAATCCCGGCTCGCCTGGCCAGAAAACGGAGGGCTTCCGGAAAACTCAGGCCTTCTATTTCCTGAATAAATTTGACGACATTACCGCCTTTGTGACAGCCAAAACAATAAAAAATCTGTTTTGAGGGTGAGACACTGAAAGAGGCCGTATCTTCTTTATGAAAGGGACAAAGGCCGAAAAAGTTTGCACTGCTTTTATGCTCAAGCGGAAGATACTGCTCAACCACCTGAACAATGTCGTTGGCGCGGATAATCTCCTGTATCGTATCTTCCGGAATGAGTCCCATGAGCACTCCTTTGAGCCAGATGTAAAAATGAACTTTGCTCTTATACTCATTACGCAGTAAGTGAGTAAAAGTCCCCTGAAATAAAAAAGCCAACTCTATCGAGTCGGCTTCAACTTAAGCACGGGACTTAACCCAGGCCCACTTAATTCTGGGCTGCAGTCTCCTGACGCTTGGCTTTGAGCCAGAGTGAGCACTCCAGGCGCTTACGTAAGAGCTCGCAGGAAAAAGGATCGACGCCCTGCAGGTTCTGCTGCCGATGCCAGGCATTGGAGACACAACCTCCGCCACAATAATAACGCGCCCAGCAAGCTTTGCAGGCTTCTTTGTCGGGAACCAGAAGTTTCAGGAATTCTTCATGCACCCGGCTGTCTGGATCAAGGCCTCCCGTCAGTACATTGCCCATAATAAAGCGTTCGTCACCGACGAGCTGGTGACAGGGATAAATTTCGCCGGCCGGTGTCACCGCACAATATTCACTGCCTACGCCGCAGCCTTTTAAACGTTTATAAATACAGGGAGTTCTACCCGCATCGATCATGAAATGGAAAAAGTTAAAGCCTTTGCCTTGTTTCCGGCGCTCGTTCATGGCAAAAGCCAGTTTTTCATATTCTGCTTTTAACTGGGGAAGGTCGGCGTCATGCAGTGCCCAGGGCAGAGAGGGATCACAGACAACAGGTTCAACCGAGACCTGTGGGGCTATATCCGCGAGGGCGAGAACATCTTTGCTAAAATCTTTATTGTAGGCTGTGTAGGTTCCACGAAGATAATATTCTTTATTTCCCCTCTTTTTCACGAAGTTTTCAATATTCCGTTTAACTTTTTGCCAACTCCCCTGGCCACCGGCATTGGGGCGCATAAAATCATGGACTTCCTGACGTCCGTCAATGGAAAGAACACAGTTTTTAAAGTGTTCATTGATGAAATCAATTTTTTCTTCATCCAGAAGGGTGGCGTTCGTGGTGATCGTCAGTCTTATATCTTTGCCATGCCTGGGACCCTCCTGTTCGCAGTAGGCCACCAGATCTTTGACCACCCTCCAGTTCATTAACGGTTCGCCACCGAAAAAATCCACATCCAGATGGCGGCGGGGGCCTGACTCACGAATAAGAAAATCAATGGCCGCCTCGGCAGTTTTTTCATCCAGCATCGTGCGCACGCCTGTACCAAAGTCACCGGTTCCGGCAAAACAATAGCGGCAGCGCAAGTTACAGTCATGGCAAATATGCAGGCACATGGCTTTAATGCGAGGCTTATCGGGATAAAGCTGTTCTGTCCGGACATCAGGCGCCTTGGCAAAGAAAGCTCCATCACGGACAAGATCTGCAATCTCAGAAGAGCTTTCCAAAACCTCCGCAGGCTGAAGATTCTTTTCACGGGCAAGTTTTAATAAAGCTGTCTGATCAGGGGCAGCTCCATTATGCTCATTCCAGAGTCTGAGCACTTCGACAGCAATCGGGTCAAGCGTACAAAAAGCTCCGCTTTCAGAATCGAAAGCGAAGCTTTCGCCAAATAGGTCAAAACAGTGTAACAAGCTCAGCGTTCCTCATTCTCGCAGGGCTGATTGCCTACGGTGCAGGACGTTTTGCAGGCGGACTGGCAGGACGTCTGGCATTCAGAGCAGGCATGACCACCCACTGGATTCGTCTGGCAGGGTTTCTGAATGATTTCAATGTGTTTCATAATTTTCTCCTTTTATCGACCGATCTAAGGTCATTTTCAAAACAAGTGAAGAATTATTCCTTATCTTCGGTTTTCCCCATTATTTTCCCAAGAAGACCCGGCTTCTTTTCACCATCTTCTGCAGGACTTTCCTTGCTTGTGGCAGTTGTCGTCTTGTTCGCCGTCTCTGCCGTCTTGCTGATAATGGCGCTGATAGCGGATTTTTTAAAGGTGATGAGAGTATTTTGTACACTGCTGGAAATCGTCACTTCATCATTTTGAATGTTAAAGATACGACCACGAATTCCACCAATGGTCACGATTTCATCACCGACCTTGACCGCATTAATCTGGTCGCGGAGCTTTTGTTCTCTCTTCTTCTGAGGACGAACCATAAGAAAATACATGAGAGCCATCATCAGAATAAGGGGAAGCATCATGCCGAACAAACCACCGCCGGCCTGTGCCTCAAGGGCTGTAAATTGAATCATGTGAAGCATCTCCTTCGCTTTTCTCGTGCAAGCATATCACCAGAACGTCATCAGCTCAAGCTCGTGGTTCTGTACTCTCTGCAGCTTCCCGAGCTGGGCCCTCGGCCACATTTTGATAGAATTCACGGCGGAAATCAAGCGTCCGATCTTCTTTAATAGCCTCTCTGAGCTTTTGCATGAGCTTTTGCAGGTAGTAAATATTATGATAACTGGTCAGTCTGAGTCCGAAAACTTCACCGGCCTTTATCAGATGACGAATATAAGCCCGGCTGTAATTCCTGCAGGCATAGCAGTCACATTCCGGATCAAGCGGGCGAAAATCCCGGGCATAAGTTGCATTGCGGATCGTCAGCCTGCCGCGTGATGTGATCACTGAACCATTTCGTCCCAGGCGCGTTGGCCAGACACAATCACACATATCGACGCCACGTATGGTCGCCTCAATAAGATAATCAGGTGTGCCAACCCCCATGAGATAGCGCGGTTTGTTTTTCGGGAGAATCTCCGTCACCGCTTCAAGCATTTCGCACATGATTTCTGCCGGCTCACCGACGGAAAGACCGCCGATACCATAACCCGGTAAATCCATTTCTGCACAGCGCAAAGCTGACTCCTGTCTCAAATCCTTGAACATACCGCCCTGGACAATTCCAAAGAGCGACTGGGTTTCCGGAGTGTGCCAGCTCTTTTTACAACGTTCCAGCCATCTCAGCGTTCTCTGCATGGAAGCTTCGATATATTCATGTGTAGAGGGCCAGGGAGCGCATTCATCGAGCTGCATCATAATATCCGAACCCAGTTTAGTCTGAATATCAATCGCTTTTTCCGGGCTCAGAAAGTGTGGACTTCCGTCAATGTGAGAACGAAAGTGCACCCCTTCTTCTTCAATTTTTCTGCGTTCAGCAAGGCTGAAAACCTGGAAACCACCGCTGTCGGTGAGCACGGCGCCGTGCCAGTTCATAAACTTGTGTAAACCACCCGCTTCAGCTACCAGGTCAGGACCAGGTCGCATCCAGAGGTGGTAGGTGTTTGAAAGCATGATCTTAGCTCCGGTCGAGGCCACCTCCTCCGGAGAAAGGGTTTTAACGCTGGCCTGAGTGCCGACAGGCATAAAAACCGGAGTCTCGATATCACCATGAGGCGTATGCAGGATGCCGAGACGCGCCCCAGACTGCTTGCATTCGTGTAGGAGTTCATAGCTCACCATAAGGACTTAAACCTCCAATCCTTCAGGCAAAATCAGCATACAGTCGCCGAAACTGTAAAAGCGGTAATTTTCACGGACCGCTTCACGATAAGCTGCGAGCATGCGCTCACGTCCGTAGAAGGCCGATACCAGCATGAGTAAGGTCGATTCGGGAAGGTGAAAGTTCGTCAGCAGGGCGTCCATGCCCGCAAACTTAAAGCCGGGATATATAAATATGGAAGTCTCCCCCGTTTTAGCTACGAAGCGCCCCGTGTTACGGTCTACTACTGTTTCCAAAGTGCGGCAGGATGTCGTACCAATGGCCACTATGCGGCCGCCTCTGTCGCGGCAGGCATTCAGCTTATCCGCACAGAGCTGATTCATTTCAAAGTGCTCACTATGCATCTGATGGTCTCGAACATCGTCCTCGTGAACCGGGCGGAATGTCCCCAGACCCACATGTAAAGTCAGTTCAGCAATATCTGTACCCTGATCACGTATTTTCTGCAAAAGCGTTTGGGTAAAATGCAAGCCGGCCGTAGGCGCAGCGGCAGAACCGTTAATTTTTGAATACACCGTCTGATAGCGTTCGGGATCTGCGAGTTTTTCGTGAATATAGGGAGGCAACGGCACTGTTCCAGCTTCATCCAGAATCTCTTCAAAAATACCTTCAAAATAGAAGTGCAGGATGCGCACACCCTCGGCCTCTTCGCCTATGCTTTCAGCTTCCAGACGCTTCGGCAGAAAGACGATGCGACGCCCAGCTTTAAGTTTTTTCCCAGGTTTAGCAATGACCTGCCAGTCCGTTTTATTGAGTCGCTTTAAAAGAAGTATTTCTACGGGCGATCCCGTATCTTTCATCGACCCATAAAGTCTGGCGGCTATCACCCGCGTATTATTGATGACGAGACAATCCTCCGGCCGCAGATATTCCAGAATATCACTCACATGGCGATGCAGCGGGGCTTCCCCATGCTTCAACACCATCATCCGCGAAGCATCCCGGCGTTCTGCAGGATGTTGAGCAATCAGCTCTTCAGGCAGATCGTAGGCATAGGAAGAAAGAAGCAGCTCAGGATTGGCCTCCGCTTTTTCCCTGCTATCGTTGGCTTTGTTTTGAACTTCCATCTCTTGCCTCATGATTTCCAACACTTTCTTCACAAATTCTCTTCAATTTTTCTTCATCTGCTCCCAGATGCTCCAGAGAACGAAGGGCATAGGCCAGACGTTTTTCTTTTCTTCCGCCTCGTCTCAGCCCGAATTTATTTCGTAAAGCTTTTATTTCTGTTCTCTCCAGAGGATCCAGAAGAGAAAAATTAGCTTTCATGGGCTGAAAATCCACAGAGGGAGTGCGAACATAGGCCGCCAGTCCACCCAGTATCGTTTTTCGGGTTTGCAGAGTATAAAGCACCTCTTTGTCTTCATACCCAAGATCAACTGCCAGAGCCAAAGCTGCACTGAGCCCTGAAGCAACGGACTCCAGATAGCCCTCTACGCCTGTCATCTGGCCGGCAAAAAAGAGCTTAGGATCGTCTTTGCATTGGTAAAGTCCCTGCAATAGTTCCGGGCCATTAAGAAAACTGTTGCGGTGCATCACACCATAACGTGCGAAGCGGGCATTTTCCAAACCGGGAATAAGGCGAAAAACACGCTCCTGTTCGGGAAATTTCAAGCGCGTTTGAAAGCCCACCATATTCCACAAGCTTCCTGCAAAATTATCCTGTCTCAACTGCACGAGAGCATAGGCTTCGCCACCCTCGGGAAGTTCAATACCAACCGGCTTCAGCGGTCCGAAACGAAGGGTATCGATGCCCTCATCCGCCAAATCTTCGACCGGCTTACAACCAGAAAAAAGAAGCTTCTTTTCAAAATCATGTATTTCAGCTCGGTCAGCCTTGGTCAGGGCTTCATAAAAGCGCAGATACTGCTCCTTATCGAGGGGACAATTCAGGTAGTCTCCGTCACCCTGGCCAGCATTATAGCGGTCGCAGCGAAAGGCAATACGGTGATCAATGGAGTCCCCCTCCACGAGAGGAGCCGCCGCGTCAAAGAAAAAGAGCTTTTTTTGACCAAAGCGTCTTTCCAGAGAGTCAAAAAAGGACCCACCGGTAAGTGGACCAGTTGACACAATACGATAGCCTTCACCGAGCTCATCTAAACTATCGACGCGTTTCTCACATATTTTAATCAGCTTATGCTCTCTCAGGCGTTCAGTGATCAGGCGCGGGAAAGCCGCCCTGTCCACGGCCAGAGCATTTCCGGCTGGAACTCTGCATGCCTTGGCTGTTTCCAGAATAAAGGAGTCAAAATGAGCGAGTTCAAGTTTGAGCAGACCAGTTGCCGTCTCTGCCTTTTCCGATCGCAGAGAATTGCTGCAGACAAGCTCCGCGAAATAGGGACTATCATGAGCTTCCGTACGTTCAGCAGGCTTCATCTCCAGCAAGCGCACAGGAATACCCCGCCGGGCAAGTTGCCAGGCAGCTTCGGAGCCGGCAAGACCTGCTCCCAGGATTGTAACTTCCGTCTTACTCATGCTTTTACTCTACGACTGCACCTGGCTTGGAAGCGGGTGCTTTCCTGTCGCTGGGCCTGGAATCTGACTTGCCTTTTGGAGAATCTGAGTCGCTTTTTCTTTTCTGCTTGTGGCTGACACAGTCCTTATTGCTGCAGGTCTTATATTTACGTCCGCGGTATTTCTTCTGAACCATGTAGGCCCCGCATACCGGACATTTTTCCTCGAGAGGAAGGTCCCAGCTGATAAAGGCGCAGTTGGGGTCAGAGCCTTTTTTGTCACAAACATAAAAGATTGAATTCCGGCGTTTTCGACTGCTTTTCTGCAGGAGCCCCGAGCCACAGAGCGGACATTTCCCTGGAGCAGCAACTTCAATGTTTTTCGTGTATTTACAGTCAGGATAGCGTGAACAGGCGATAAATTTGCCATAGCGCCCTTGTTTGATAAGCAGCTCTCCTTCTCCACATTCGGGACATTTCTCCCCCGTGGGTTCATCAGGGATCAGTTTCTTCTCAATCTTTTCATTGGCTTTTTCAATCTCAGTATGGAAGGCAGGATAAAAATCATCAAGAATAGCCTGCCAACTCTCGGCTCCAGATTCAACCTCGTCAAGGCGCTCTTCCATCTTAGCCGTGAATTCTGTGTCCACGATATCCGGAAAATGCTCTTCCAGCATTTCCGTGACCGTTACTCCAAGCTCGGTTGGTTTCAAGCTACGCTGATCTTTTTCCACATATTTGCGGGCGAGGATGGTCGTGATCGTCGGCGCGTAAGTGGATGGACGGCCTACACCCTCTTCTTCCAGCGCTTTGATCAGGCTGGCTTCTGTGTAGCGTCCCGGAGGCTGGGTGAATTTCTGCTCTTGTTTGAGATCAAGCAATTCCAGTTCCTGTCCTTCAACAAGTTCAGGCAAGGTTTGCTTATTGAGTCCGTCGCTTTCATCTTCCTCACTGTTTTCTGCTACATCAGCACTGCGGCCATATTGCTTCATCCAGCCAGGAAAGCGCAGATTTTCACCACGGACACGGAAAATAGAATCTCCCGCCAGAAGGTCCGCCGTCACGGTGTCAAACACAGCCGCCGCCATCTGCGAAGCCATGAATTTATCCCAGATGATTTTGTATAAACGATACTGTTCATGACTCAGGGAATCTCTGACTTTTTCCGGTGGAAGATCAAAGTGAGCCGGGCGTATGGCCTCATGGGCATCCTGAGCTGCTTTTCTGTTTTTAAAATATCGTGCTTTTTCCGGAAGATAGTCTTCACCATAATGCGTGGCAATATATTTTCTTGCTTCTGTCACCGCTTCCGGAGAAATCCGCACGGAGTCCGTACGAATATAAGTAATCAGGGCAGTCTGACCGCTTTCACTGAGATTAACACCTTCATAGAGCTGCTGAGCAATGCGCATAGTTCGCTGAGAAGTAAAAGACAGAGCTCTCGAAGCTTCCTGCTGCAGTGAGGAGGTTGTAAAAGGAGGAAAAGATGAGCGTTTACTTTCTGCCTTTTTGACCGTGTGAACCCGGAAAGTTTCCCGGCGCGCCTGCTCCGCCAGTTGATCGCAATTTTCCTTGTTTTTTATTTTGCGCGGAGAAACACGATTCTTGCTCAGAATACCATGATATAGTGCCTCGAAGCGCTCTTCCTTATCGGTTTTGAGCGCCGCGGTCAGGAGCCAGTATTCTTCCGGAATAAAGGCAGCAATCTCACGTTCCCGCTGAACCACCATGCGTGTAGCAAGAGATTGAACGCGGCCTGCTGAAAGCCCCTTTAAGACCTTTCGCCAAAGCAGGGGTGATAACTCATAACCTACAAGACGATCGAGAATGCGTCTTGCCTGCTGCGCATCAACAAGATTCAAATCCAAAGGCCGCGGGTGTTTGATTGCCTCCCTGACACTGTGATCTGTAATGGCATTAAAGCTCACACGCAAAGGACTCGTGGGATCCAGGTCCAGAGCCGTCGCAAGGTGCCAGGCAATCGCTTCTCCTTCGCGATCCGGGTCGGTAGCAAGGAGTACGTGATCGACTTTTCCCTGCTGCTTTTTAAGTTCGCGAAGTACAGCTTCCTTGCCTTGCATGGTAATATAGCGGGGCTTATAACCATTTCTGACATCAACTCCCATGGTTGAGGTCGGCAGGTCTCTGACATGTCCCACAGAGGCGGCAACAACATAATCTTTACCCAGATAACGTGAGATAGTTTTGGCCTTGGCGGGCGACTCAACAATTAAGAGTGTTTTACTCATAGCTCATCCTTTATTCGCTCCCACGATGGCTTATGGACGGAAGCGATTATGAAAGTATTACAATCCATAGCTTGCTTTGTCGGCAAACAGAATGCCGGCACCTGCTGCGGACCTGCAGTCTTGCTCTCATCTGCAGAATCAATGGCCTGGACTGTGTCTCCTGTAACAAACCCTATATATACAGGATATATTCAAGTCTGTCAAAAATCCTCCATGTCGTCTTCTGTCTCGATTTTCTCAGTATAAAAGACATTGTCACGGCGAATGATCTTTCCCTGGCTCTCGAGTTCAAGCAAAAGCGGCAGAAGTTTGCAAAGCGGGAGATCCAGGAATTGTGCAAGCTGATCAGCGCTACAGGCTTCAAATTTCAGAATCCAGTTTATGCAGCGAAGGAGATAGTGTTCTTCCTCCTCTTCCCGCCAAGGTGCAGGCAGTGCAGCCTTTTTTTCATCAGGCATAAGTTGATCGAGCTGAGCCGGAAAAGGCAGCAGGGCACATTCGGACGGTGAAGTCAGCTGGAGCATGTAGCGCTGAGGTTCAGGTCTATTTCTCTTACGGTCATTGTCTCCCTTGTCTTCTTCGCTATTCTCATGTTCAGAACTGCTTGAAGCCTCCACAAAGCTGCTCCGGCAATTCGTTTCAGCAGGTTCCAAGTTCCCGACGGCCAGTATTTCAGCAAAGATTTCACTGCGTTTCTCTGCTGTACAGGGCTGAACCAGTTCCTCCACCATTTCCGGTCCAGACAGGGCGCAGACTCCATGAGAGAGCAGTTCCAGAGAGCCAGAAAATTCTTGGAGATTCCAGGGAGAAGGCAAAACAAAGAGCCTTTTACCCTGATCAATCGCATGATGAGCTGTAATCATTGTGCCGCTCCGCTGGCGAGCTTGTAAAATAAGGACATCACTTGACATGGCGGCAATGAGACGATTGCGCGAACTGAAATTCATTTTTCTTATCATCGATTCCGGAGGCAGTTCACTGATAACTGTTCCATGACTTTCAATCTGCTTCATAAGCTCACGGTGTTCCGGCGGATAACAGTGCATCAGGCCACAAGGCAGGAAAGCTGCGCTCACGCCATCTGCCTCCAGGCAGCTGCGATGAGCGATGCCGTCAACTCCGAGGGCAAGACCACTGACAACGGCGTTGCCGCGTTGAGCCAGTTGTTTGGACAGAAGGCTGCAGGCTGAAGCGGTATAAGGTGTTGGTCTTCGGCTGCCTACGATGGAGACAGGAGCGAGGGCTTGAAGCAGAGATGGGGCGGCGCCTCTATACCAGAGCCAGAGAGGAATATCCGTTAGATCATCTAAAGAGGTTGGCCAGTCAGGCTGACCAGGCGCCGTTATTTTCAGACCCAAAGACTCATAGCGCGAAGCTTCGTTCTGCGGCCAGGGCAGCGCAGAAAGTCCGGCAAAGCAGGAATAAGCCCAGACTCCGTTTATTTTTTCCAGCATCTCTTCTTTGCTTTCACAGAAAAGCTCCATGGATACACAGAGTTTTTTAGCCTGTGTCCAGGTGCAGCCGCTTTTGCGAAAAAAAGACTCTAAAAATAGTGCGGAACTTATTTTATCCATCAGTCTTAAATGAGTATTCTTTTTCATCATATGTCCTTCATTAGCTGAATCGCCGTTCAGCTGCCTGCCTGGCCTGTGAAAGATTTTTCTCGAGATTGCTTTTGAAGTAAATGGCGATGTCAAGATCATTGCGACTCACAGTTGTACGCCCTTCCAGATCTGCGGAGGTTCTGGCAAGTGAAAGCACCTGACGGAAGGAACGCGCACTCAGATGATAGTGAACGGCACGCTCTTTGGCCAGCATCAGGACATCTTCAGGCATGGCCCAAAGTTCAGCTAAATCGGAACAGCGGCAGCGCCCATTAAGGACTGGTTTGAGGCCTTCTTTGCGGCAGCGTGAATAAGCGATTTCGTGGGCTTCCTTAATTTTTTCGCACAGCTGCTCTGCTTCTTTGATTTTCACTTCGCTTTGGCTGATGGTCTCCAGTAAAGCTGAACCACTGAGCTGCTTTAAAATAAGTCCAATAGGAAAACGGTCCCGAATCGGTCCTGAAACTTTAGAAAGGTAACGTCTGATTTCGCGTTCAGTACAGTGACAACGACCGTTCCCTTCCAGAAAATAGCCACAGCGGCAGGGATTGGCTGCTGCTATCAGAAGAAAATCCGCTGGCAGCACGACGTAGTCATGCCCACGTGCAAGTGCGATCTCTCCATTTTGCAGGGGTTCTCTCAGAGCCTCAATTTTTTCCGCCTCATATTCGTTGAGCTCATCCAGAAAAAGCACCCCTTTATGGGCCAGGCTGAAGAGTCCGGGGATTACGGGACAGCCGCCGCCCGTCAAAGCCATAGCCGTTACACTATGATGCGGACTGAGAAAAGGACGCAAGCCTTCACCAGGAGTTTCGCAGGTTCTATTTTCAGTCACACTATAAATTTTCTTAAGAAGATAGCTGTCCTCTTCATGCAGTGGCGGTAAGAGTGAAACCGCAAGCTCAGCCAACATGCTTTTACCGCTGCCGGGTGAACCCAGGAGAAAAAGAGGATGCCAGCCAGCAAGTGCCAGACTCAGTCCCAGGATAATCAGGCTATCACCACTGAACGAGGCCAGGAGTTCACTGCCCATGCTCCGACTGATTTCCTTTACAGCAGTTTCTGGCTGCGGCAACACGGCTTCTTTATGACCTTCACAATAGGCCAGGGCCTCATCCAGATCTGCAGCCAGAGCTACGGGGCAGTGAGGAAAAGAAAGGGCTTCAGCCAGATTGGCGTGAGGAATGACCGGAATAATTTTTTTTTGCTCAGCAGCAAGTTCAAGACAGGTGAAAATTCCTGGGACTCGCCTCAGGCACGCATCAAGGCCAAGTTCCCCCATAAAAGCAAATTCCTGCTTTTTACGGGGGACAATTTGTTCTGAAGCCTCAAGAATGCCCACTGCTGCAGGTAAATCAAATGAAGAGCCGCTTTTTTGCAGCCATGCCGGAGCAATGGCAACGATAATTCTGCCCTGCGGCCAGCGAAAGCCATTGTTTTTGAGCGCTGCTCTCAGCCGATTTTCCATTTCATGGCGCTGTCCTTCCTTCACTCCACTCATTGAAAAGCTGGGCAATCCGGGAAGAATACTTACCTCAAGACTGGCTTCAAGGGCTGAAAATCCACGGGGAACATAGGTTTTTACAACACTGTACACAAGGCTTCCCTCCTCTTTGATCCAGTCCAGTCTAGCTGGATAAAAGAGAAGCAGAAGCGTAAATGCTCGACAAAAGCAGACATAAGACAACAAATTGTCGCTTTGACTGAAAGGTGAGGCAGAACTTCATTGACGTCTTAGTCTCCTGGTTTGACAGCCTCAGACGGACTGCTTAAACTCAGGAGCAAACCCTCTTAAATTATTTGAATGATCTCAGCAGCCATACAGGGTCAGCTGCTGAGTAAAGGAGCAGTCTGTATGAAAGCCGGTATTGTAGGTCTCCCGAATGTGGGAAAAAGCACTCTTTTCAACGCCATCACCAAAGCAGGTGCTCAGGTGGCGAACTATCCTTTCTGTACCATTGAACCCAATGTTGGAACCGTTGCTGTACCCGATGAACGTCTTCGCTGGTTGCACGATCTATATAAGAGTGAAAAAGTGACCCCGGCAACCGTCGAGTTTGTCGACATTGCCGGACTCGTCAAAGGTGCGAGCCGTGGCGAAGGTCTGGGAAACCGTTTCCTGGCCAATATTCGCGAATGCGATGCGATTATTCACGTCATCCGCTGCTTTGAAGACCCCGATGTCGTGCATGTCAATGGTAAAGCAGATCCCCTCAGTGATGCCGAGACGATCAATCTGGAATTGATTTTTTCCGATCTTGAATACCTGGAGCGCCGCATCGATAAGGCAGAACACTTGAGTAAGGGCGGCGATAAGGCCATCAAAGCCGAACTTGACTTTCTGGAGCGACTGAAAGCCCATCTTGAGGACGGACAACCTGCCCGCAATTTTCCCTTTGAAGAGAGTGAAAAGGAACTTTATCTTCCTGAGCTTTTCCTGCTGAGCTTAAAGCCCGTGCTCTATATCGCCAACATCAGTGAAGAAGATATTGGCAAGGAAAATGATCTGGTTCTTGCCCTCCAAAAAAAAGCAGAAGCTGAAGGCGCCGGTCTGGTTTCCGTAAGCGCGCGTATTGAAGAAGAACTATCCGGTCTGGATGAGGATGAACAAAAAGTTTTTCTCGAGGATTTAGGTCTCGAAAGCACGGGGCTATCCCGTGTGATTAAGGCAAGCTATACCTTACTGGGACTTATCTCCTTTCTTACCGCAGGCCCGAAAGAAGTACGTGCCTGGACCATCACTCAAGGCACTAAAGCAGCTCAGGCTGCCGGTAAAATCCATTCAGATTTTGAAAGAGGTTTTATTCGAGCGGAAATTGTTGCTTATGACGATCTCAAAGCCTGTGGCAATATGAATACCGTACGTGAAAAAGGCCTGCTCCGCTCGGAGGGCCGGGATTATGTCATGAAAGATGGAGATGTCACCGTTTTCCGTTTCAATGTCTGATTTTAAGCACTGCAGGACAGGCCAAAGCGAAACTCCGCAGTGTGCTGATTCTGTTTGAGGAGAATTTTTGTCCCCTTCCGGAGGAAAATGATGTTTATTCTTGGTGTGACAGGTGGTATAGGCTGTGGCAAGAGTACCGTCGCAGCATTTCTGAAAGAAGCCGGACTTGCTGTTTTAGATGCAGATGCCATTTCCCACGAACTCACGGCACCTCTGGGCAAATCCCTTCCAGCTATTGTCGAGGCTTTTGGCCCGGATATCCTTGCTGAAGATGGAAGCCTTTCACGGCAGGAAATGGCCAGGTTGGTCTTTCATGACAAAAAACAGCTTGATCGTCTTTCCGGAATTATTCACAACGATGTCCTGAAAGAAATCGGTCTGCGTCTGGATCAGTTGGCTGAGCAAAAGATCCAGGCTGTGGCTCTGGATGTCCCCCTCCCTGTCAAACATGGCTTTCTTGACCGCTGCGACCAGGTCTGGTGCGTCTGGGCCGATGAAAAGATACGGCTGGAACGTTTAGTTCTGCGCGGTCTAAGCCTGGAAGAAGCGAAATTACGTATGCGCGTACAGCTCAACGAAGAAGAGTATCGCAAATTATCCACGCACATGATCTACAATAACGGGGATTTGGGCGACTTGCGTTCAAAGGTTCAGAAACTTCTGGAAAGCGAATTGCAGAGTCGTGGCATTGCCTATCAAAGCCTGTGTTAATACAGTCCTTTAGCACGCTCATCTTACTTTATTTCATCCCAGGACTGACCTATCCCCAGCTCTACTTCTAAAGCAACTCCCAGGTTGACGGCAGCTTCCATCGCAGTTTTAAGGCAGTCTGCAGCCCTTTCAGCTTCTTCAGCAGGCCCTTCCAGAAGGAGTTCATCATGAACTTGCAGAACAATCTCTGTTTTTAAGCCGGCCTCTTTCAAGGCACGATCTGTTTTAATCATGGCAACTTTTATAATATCTGCCGCTGATCCCTGAACTGGTGCATTCATCGCAGCACGCTCACCGAACTGGCGCAACTGATACCGCGCACTTTTCAGCTCAGGAATATAGCGCCGCCGTCCCAGTATGGTCGTCACATAGCCCAGGTCACGGGCCTTTTCAGCTTGAGCTTTCAGCCAGCTACGGACGGAAGAATAGTGCTGATCGTAGGCTTGGATAAAACGTCTTGCTTCCGCCAGAGGAACGCCAAGGCGCGTGGCCAGGCCAAAATCTGAAACTCCGTAAACAATACTGAAATTGACGGTTTTGGCTGCCCGCCTCTCCTCCGGACTAATCTCATCGCGCTCTTTTGAAAATAGCCGTGAAGCCGTATCCCGGTGTACATCTACTCCCTCATCAAAAGCTTTCTTCAAATTCTTGTCACCTGAGAGAGCAGCAAGAACACGCAGCTCGATCTGGGAATAGTCGGCATCCAGCAATTTGCACCCAGGTTCTGCACAGAAGGCCCTGCGTATGGCTGCTGCACGGGCGGATTTTGTGGGAATATTCTGCAGATTAGGAGCCTGGCTCGAGAGTCGCCCCGTACTCGTAAGAGTTTGTTGAAAAGTCGTGTGAATGCGGCCATCAGCTGCAATTTCACGGCTCAGTCCATCCACAAAAGTCGACTTTAATTTACTGATCTCACGATGCTCCATAATCAGGGGAACTATCGGATGATCCAGAGTCAGTCGCTCCAGCTCATCGGCAGCGGTTGAATAGCTCCCGTCTTTCTTTTTCTTTCCTCCTTTGAGTCCCAGTTCATCAAAGAGAACCTCACTGAGCTGTTTGCTGGAATTCAGATTGAAGCTGCGCCCGGCAAGCTGATAAATCTGCTGCTCAAGGTCGGCAATTTCGTCTGACATTTCCCGGGATAATTTATCCAGTCTCTCAGGAGCAACATAAACGCCCCGACGCTCCATCGCAGTAAGAAGCAGACTGAGGGGAAATTCAACCTCCTGGCATAAGGTGAGCATCCCCTCATCTTTCAGACTTTGCAACTGCGAACGTTGACAGGCAAGCAAAGCTCGACCAATCAAAGCTGCTTCATCGGCCCTGGCCTTCTCATCTTCCGGATGTCCATTCAGGACAAGGGCTTTTCCTGTTGCAGCTTGTACAACGCGCACAAAACCTTCTTCCCGGCTTTGTGCATGGTCGAGATTATTGAGCAGGTAGGCTGCTATCTCCACATCAAAGAAGGGTTCAGAGGGGATTTCCAACTGCTCTTGCCGCAGCAAAGCTTTACCGCCCCAAAGAACCGCGGCTACCCCGGATTTCAGATAGGCAGGCCACAGCTGAGCCCAGTCCTCGCGCTTGAAAAGAAAGAGTTCCGCCTCGCCGCTTTGCCCCTTGTCTTCCGTTTCTTTATGGGGCACAGCTTTCTCCTGCTGTGAAGAAATGCCATCCGTTTTGCCCAATAAATCTGTAAGAGATAGCTGTCTTCCTTCTGCGGAAATCAGTTCAGTTTTCTCATTCTGCAGCTCATTTTTTGCTTTCACCGGCTCTGAGCTTTCGCTGTAAAAAGCAAAATACCCATCCGGCAGCTCAAGTAATGCTAAGGCTTTGCCAGGTGAAAAGAGAGTTTCAATTTTTGAGCTGAGACGGTAGTTTAATGCAAAATCAGCAGCCGTCCTTCCGCCATCTTCCTCCAGCCCAAAGCGCTGACGAAAACGCTTCAAACCAAGCCTGGTCAAATAGTGGTCAAGTTCAGGCAGCTGCGCTTCACTCGGGCTGATTTCTGAAAAATCAAAGGGCAAATCCTTTTGCAGGCCCACCAGTTCGTAGGAGAGATCGGCGAGTTCCTTTCCTTCAAGGAGGCGTTTTTGCCTGGCACCTTTAATCTCATCTAAATGAGCATAAACCCCAGTTAAGCTACCATACTGATGCAGTAGTTCAAGAGCTGATTTCTCACCAATGCCGGGGACTCCCGGAATAGCATCTGAGCTGTCACCCATGAGCGCTTTAAGATCTCGCATTAACGGAGCCTCAAAGCCGTAGCGCTCACGGAAGGCCTGTGGAGTTATAAAATCCGTCTGACTGCCACTACGATTGCTGTAAGGAAAGATAAGCGTACATTGCTCTGAAATAAGCTGCCAGAGATCTCTGTCACCGCTGAGAATGTAAACCTGTGAAGCGGCTTTTTCCGCTTCGCTGGTAATTCCCGCAAGCAGATCATCCGCTTCGTAACCGGCTTTTTCCAGTACCGTGTAGCCCATGAGTTTCAAGCCCTCTTTAACAAGCGGAAACTGCTTCGCCAAATCCTCAGGCATAGGCTTACGGCCGCTTTTATATGTGGGAAATAAAGCATGTCGGAAATTTTTTGCAGGAGCATCGAAACAGCAGATCATCAGATCAGGCTCAAGCTGGTCCACATAAGAAAAGAGCATGTTCAAGCAGGCAAAAATTGCCGCGGTCGGCGTACCGTCAGGAGCACTGAGATGGCCTCGTCCGGCCAGTCCAAAATAGGCTCGATTCATAATGCTGTTACCATCGACAAGGAGATAAACTGGCCTTTTGTGCCCACCTTTTTCACGCTTGATTATATTTCCCATCTTACTCCCTCAAATGCTGAATTTTTATGATCTGGACTTCACTGGGAATCTCTCCCCAAATGACCTTATTGATGATCTCACGTCTTATTGTAGCTTTTCTCCAGCAAAAAAGTCGTCAATCTCTGCTCCATTTTCGAGAAGGGCTGCGGTCGACACCTCAGAAAAAAGATTGTCTTGTCACCTGCTTCACGAACAAGGGGTTATGGCCTGCATTCCTGGACAGCTTAGTCATCCGTTCAGTGCAGTTTATGCTCGATAAAATCCAACACTTCAATCCCTCAACGTCCGCTTCTGTAAATGCCCTCAGCTGCGGCAAAGATTTGTCCCGCAAACGCGCTGATATCGGTCATCTCGTCTTCAATCACTATCCCGATGGCAAGAGGAATCGTTTCATTCTGCATAAAGCCTGTAAAAAGGGCGTGAGAATGAACGCTGCCGTCCGGCCTCTGAAATTGAGCTGTACCGGTTTTACCCCCCACAACTTCTCCCGGAACCTGCGCTGATCTCGCGAAGCCACTGCTTGCAGAAACGATCATGTCGGAGCGCAGCACGGCCATCTCGGCAGCGCTTCCCGTGCGGGAAAAAAGCTCCGGCTGTTCAGCGTTGTGGCGTTGTCCATTGGCATCTTCCGTCTCAAGAACGAGACGCGGGCGCATAAGCTCTCCGCCATTAGCCACAGCAGCAGAAAGCATGGCAAGGCGAATCGGACTGATGCTCAGCTCCGTATTTTCAATGGCCTGCCCTATGGCAAACCAGGACAGCAGATAATCATCGGTATCATCCGGCAGCACCACTTCATTCGAGGCGCAGTTTAAACCACCTGGAGCGAGTTCTTTACCCAGTCCAAAAGCTCTGGCTTTAGTCAATAGAGCTGGCGCGCCTGCACGAATGCCGACCGTTCCAAAAAAATGATTGCAGGAATGGGCCAGTGCCGCTTCGCGGCCGATAAGCCCATGGCCGGCATCAGCCCTGTCCTCATTGACACTTCCCGGTCCAAGCAGGGCTTCTCTTCCCTTACACTGGACCGTAAGATTTGGATCATAGTCAGGTGCAGCAAGCCAGGCAGCATCTGTGATGATTTTAAAGGTCGATCCAGGAGGATACTTTCCCAAAAAGGCTTTATTAAACAGCGCGCCCTCCGGGATATCTTTCCATAGAATGACATTTTGCGGATCTACAAGAGGGCTGTTGGCCACAGCCAGGAGATCTCCGCTGCGATAATCCATAAGCACCAGCCCGGCTTTATGTCCCTGCAGGAGTTCGGCGGCTTTGCGGCAGAGCCTTGAATCGAGGCTCAGACGTAACGCGCTGCCTTTCATCCCCCGCCCTGTAAAATCGTAAACGATTTGCTGCCAGAAAGGTCGTCCCTGACCCGTCAGAACATTCTCATAGCGTTCTTCGAGCGTATTGCCAATATTGTGGGTGTAATCTCCAACCAGCGTCAGAAGGCCGGAAGCTAGCAATGGATCTTCAGCATAATGCCTTTCTCCACCATGACTTTCAGCCAGAGCAATGCCATCCCGGGAGAAAATAGAAGCCGCTTCGGCATACCTTCCTTTAAGTGCAAGTTTATTTTCTCCGGCATGCCCCCAATTCATTTTCTGACTTTTTCTCTGCTGAATGGTGATCCCCACGATCAGAGCAAGAGATAAAGCCAGAAAAGCGATGAGAATCATCCGGAGATTACGCAAGAGCTGCTTCACAGTTTCCTCCTGAGCTCACGCTGTCTTCAGCAGCGCAGTGATCCATATATTTGATTGCTTGACCTGAAAAAATCATTTTAAATTCCTTTCTGGATATGGACATCGTCCCTGCTATATGCATCGTCTATTCTGACGGAGAGCAATCGTTAAAAGGTTTACAGATTACGAATTATCTGACTAACACTCCAATAATGAACGCCTGGATTACTGATATGATTGGTATTAGCAAAAAGGGTACAAACAAGAAATGTTCCCAAATCGCCTAGTGCTTCATCCAATTCTTAAATTCATAGTCCTTGTGCCCCTCTGTGCCGGGAATAACAATTTTGCTCTTATATTTTCCTTGAAATAACAGACAATCTAACAGCAAAAAATCTCCTGCATTTAAGATGCTCCACTGAATATAGCTCATCCAAAATAAATTCCAAAAACCAATAATTGGGGAATGCATAAGGCTCGCAACCGAAAAAATAAAACATATCCCAACGAGGCCGATAGTGAATATGAGATTTATTTTTTTCTCTTGCTTTGTCATGGGTAAAGGAGCTGCCTTTTGAATGGCTTTTGGATAAGAGTCCAAAAACCATCTTGGATTGATCAGTGCCAAGCTTGCGACAGCCCCGTTAAAAATAGCAGCGATAGCTACCCCATCCAGTATTGCTCGAAGGATATCCATAAACCCATATTCTCCTTAATCCATACATCCTTTTACAAAAGCCATATAGGCCTCTGTGTTTTGTGTCATTTCTTCGCAGTGTCCATAGCTTTGCCAGATTTTTAATACTTTGCTTGTCCATCGTAACAAGCGTATCAACCAGCATGTTACATAAGGATCGTCTTTTGCCTCTCCATGTCCGGAAAGGTCGGGCACAATATAGCGATACTCACATCCCAGCTCTTTTGCCATGCTATCCATCATCATTTTGCCAGAAAAATTCATCGGATGGATGAGGAGGATAACTTCTCGCTTGTTCTGATTGATGTCATGAATCACCATGATCACACCTCCTTGAAATCGCTCCCTTTGCCCATGGTGCCATTGATTTTTCTGGCCACTAAAAAACACTCTGGCCAAGGACTGGCCGGTAGAAGTTCGCATTGCAGGAGTTCAAAACCGTTTTGGCAGGTAAATGCTTTAAATTCTGCAAGTTTCCAGCTGTGAAAAACACGAAATCCGATTCTTTTCATCAGCCACAGCTTGAGTCGATGGATCTTTTCTTCAGCGACAAAGGTGGGTGCGATCAGTAAGCCATCTGTTTTAAGAACGCGATAAATTTCTTCTAAGGCCTTTTTTGGCTTTGGCATAATGTGCAGCGTATTAGCTATAAGCACAACATCAAAGCGATTGCTGTCAAAGGAAAGTGCTGTCGCATCTTCCACGCAAAAGCAAAGATTTGAAGACTTTTCCCTTTTCTTTGCCTCTGCAATCATGCGTTCTGAGAAATCTGTAGCAAGCCATGTTTTTGCCTTTGACGCAAGCGGAAGGCTAAGCTGTCCAGTGCCGCATCCCAGCTCCAGCACAGATTGCTCATCCGACAAATGTGCTTCGATTTTTTTGATTAATGTCTCATAGAGTTGTTTGTTTCCTTTTTCCTGTATTCGCGTATAGAGCTTGGCAATGCGATCCCAGAAGCTTTTATTATCCCGATTTTCTTTTTGTTTCATGATTTAAGTTCCCTTATTGAACCCACACACATAAGCCCGCCAAGACAGCAGAGCCCACAAGTATAGCGATGACATGGATGAGGTGATCTTTTTTGTTGTAGCCAAAAAGCTGCGGGCCCAACAAGGCTTTGACTTCCGGATAAAAATGCGAAAAGAACGTAGACCTACAAAGCAAAAACCAATCAAAGAAGAAAATATCAAAGACTTTCAGCAAAAGCATCATCAAGGCAAAGCGTATATAAAACTGCAGGAAGGTAAAGCCATTCTTGATACCGTCTACTGCACCGACAATAACGGCTCCCGCCATACAAAACATCGCCAGCAGGGCTAAGCTCCAGCCGAAGATATGCTGTCCGCGAAAACGTTCTGGTTTTTCCTCGACGGCTTCATAAACGGCTTTGGGTGCTGATGTAAAAAACTTCTTGTCCTGGATAAAACCTACGCCCGCCAATAAAAGTAAGAAAAGCCCTGCCATCATAATCGAAGATAGGAAAAGCGTCAGAATCATCGTTTGCCTCCATACTGTGCAGCTTCCGGCAAAAAACCACCCTGCGCACCTTCTGGGGTGTCATCGCTTTCGTCGTAGCTGTCATAGGGCGCCGCAGGATCAACGGGCTTTTGTTTACCAAAAGCATTACACGCTTTATCGGTATGAGCAAAGACAAAGTCAAAGTCGCGGCTGTAGCCTGTGTGTCCGGTAACGAACATCGGACGCACGTTTCGTTCTTCAAGTTTTGCCTTCAAAGCGGCAAGAGAGCGAATGGCGAGCTTGTTGTTTTCCGCCAAGGCATTGATAAAGCTATAGCCGCCGTCGTAGCCAAGCCAGATGGTATCGCCCAAAAAGAGATAGGCATTATCAATCAGATAGGCCAGATGTCCCCAAGTGTGCCCCGGCACTAAAAAAGCCTCTATGCGGATGTCGCCGATCTGAAAGACTTCGCCGTCTTTCAGCAGCGTTTTTTCATTTTTGATGACAACCTGCGGCAGCTTGTAGAGCCCGAAGCCTACCTTGCGGCGTACCTCACCCGTCAAATAACGATTTTCAATTTCTCCGATGTAGAGATGGGCATGTCTGAAAAGACTGTCGCTGTCCTCTTCCACCGCACCGACATGATCGGTATCCTGATGAGTGATAAGAATATCTTTGATCTTGGCCGGGTCCAGATCCAGCCATTTCATCTTCTCTTTCAAGCGCGGATAGTTGTAGCCGGCATCAAGCATGATGGTCTCATTGCCTTTGGTGTAAAAGAAGATATTGGCGGCATACTCCCGCACGCAGCGCACATGATCATCAATCCGGCCCGTGTTGATCGGCTTGAAGATGCCTTTGCCACGGTAGCCTCTTGACATGATTTTTAATTGAAATTCTGTAGCTTTCTTAGACATAACGATTGTTCCTTTGTTTATCTCCAATCAACAATCAGCGAGCATGGATAACATCATCATTCATAATCTGCAGCGCCTCTTGCTCCAGTTTGTAGGCTTCATAGCGTTTCTGATTCGCCGCAAGCGCCAGCTCGTTGATGTTCGCCTGCACCGCGGCGTCTTTAAGAAAAGGCACACAGACGTTTCTCACGTGGTTATCGTCGATCTCATCTACGACAGAGCCATATGTGTAGCGAGTAATCAGTTCATGTCCGTAATCTGAAGCAAGGAAAATATAGAGGTATCCGGCAATCTCCTTAGATTTCGGTACAACACGAATGATATGCTGATTTGCTGTCCAATGTTCCCAGTGCTTACCTACTAAGGCTACTTTTCCAATAGTGCCGCTGCAGGTTATAAGAGTAATGTTTTCATGTAATTCAAGCTGATCCTTAATTCTTTTAGCATGATGAGCGACGGATAAGTATTTTTTATTCGTTGGATCTAATTCCCACAGTTGTTTTCCGCCTAAAAAGACTCTGCCATGCCCTTCTTCCACGTACACACGCTTAAAGCGTCCGGGAAGAATAACCTCCTTGCTGATTCTGGGATCTCCAATCGTCGTGACTTCAGCCGCCTGCGCCTGAAGCTGTTCGATGATCTTGCTGACGACAGGCACATGATAAGAGGCATCGAAACGTCGGTCACTTCGGCTGATTTTGACACTGAAAGTTTCAACAGGTGCTGTACTTGTTTTCAATTCCTCCAGAGGCGGCAATTTCAAGGCTTCAATCAGAAGTCTTGTCGCTTCATCGATGAGTTCATTACTTTCATCTCGCAAGGCATAGGAACGTACCACAAGGTCATTGATACGCTGCTTGAGGATGGCCGGTGCGTTTGGAATACGCATATTTGATAAATGTTCCGGTTCCAGATGTGTGATCACGGAACCATAGCCATTTGTTTTTAGCAACAAATTGCCGATTTTGGATTTCAAAAAAGCATAGACGTATCCCAAATCATATTCTTGCTTAAAGGTGATACGAATAACGTCATCAGAAAAAACCATTCCTTCTGTTGTTTGCGAGACATAGGCAATCGTACCGATTGTTCCACTTCTTGTAAGGAGCAAGGTCTTAGACTTTAGTTTTAGTTCATCAATATCGCAATTCGTTAATTTTGAGATATGTTTTTCAGCTCGCGGATAAATCTCCGTCATTTGTGAGGGGAGATAAAACGGTACGCCATAATTGTTATCACAATAAATTCTTTTGAACCGCCCTGGATAAAAAGCATCCTTTATTAAACCGTCTGTTCCAGAAAGAGAAACAAGCGGATATTTTCCTTCTTTCAGTAACGATCGGGCTTGCTTTGCTTCCACATCAAAAGAACTGGCATCAAGGCGTTTTCCTCGAGCAAAAATATCCTTCAGTGAAACAGAGCACCACTTGAGAGGATCATCTTTAACCAGCGGTATTTCAGGAAGCTCTATATGTTCTTGTCTCGCCAGATTTCCGTTTACCATGACAAGCCCTCCTGTACTTTCCACTGTGCAAAAAGGGCTGGGACGCTGGTCGTCTGGTCATCGATCACCTTATGGCGACGCTCTTCTGATATGGTTTTTGTTCCATCACTGGTTTCATCTAAACGAATAACGGTATCTGCACCTGGAGCAAGGATCTCGTTTCCTTCAAAATCCCGCTTAAAGAGAGGATTGCCACGCTTGTCGTGACCGATTTTTTCAACCATGGCCATAAAGATGTTATAGTCTGCCATCTGTCCGGATTTTTCTTCCGTGTCTTTTTGTTGCGCTGTCTTCTTTTGTAAGAAAAGAACAGAGGTCTGCGTTCCGTTTCGCGGCTGGAAGGTGTCCGCATGCAGGTCGATGCTGGCGATAATGTGGTGATTTTGGATTAGCCATTCTCGGATATATCCAAGTCCGGGAGAGCCGAGGATAGAATCCGGCAACACGATACCCATGCGACCGCCCGACTTTAAGAACTGTGTGCAGCGCTCGATGAATAATATCTCCGGAGGAACAGACGATTGCAGGCGTTCGGTCATCGTCCAAATGTTATTTTTCTTATCCTGCTGCCAGATATGAGCCAGCTCAAACTGCTCCAGAATGGCTTTATCCTTAATGGGGATCTTGCTGCCAAAAGGTGGATTCGTCACAATCACGTCAAAGTATCCGATGGTTGAGTAATTGCGCAAATCCGATTTTTTGATATTTAAAGCGTCGCTGAGACACGTCCTGAAATCATCCGACCATTCGTGCGGCGGAAGCAGCGAATTGCTCTGCAGAATATTGCCGCTGCCATCGTTATTCATGACCATGTTCATCTTGGTGGCTTTAACAAGATCCGGGTTGATATCGAAGCCAAAGTAGTCATGCTGGGCCATTTCAGAGATGCGCTCTTGGAACAAGCGAAGAGAGTCACTATCCCACTCAGCTTTTTCTTTTCCGATTGATTTTGCAAACTCCCTCTCCAGCTCTGCCATAACGTGTGTCATCGCCGTAACCAAAAACCCACCTGTGCCGCACGAGCTATCCAAAACGCGCTCGCCGACTTTTGGATTGATCATGTCTACAGTCATTTTCATGACATTGCGTGGCGTGAAAAATTCTCCTCGATCGCCCCGAAGGTTAGCACCGACAATCTCTTCATAGGCTTTGCCTTTGATGTCGATATTGGTGTTAAGCAGACTGTAACGCTGCAGCTCGCTGACGATGTAGGCGAGGCTTCTCGGCTTGAGCTTGATCTCATCGTTGGCATCAAAAATCTTGCCTTGACGTTTCTTAACGCTTTCAAAAATCTTGGCGATGCGTTTTTGAACCGTTAACTGACCGTCGGGATTGGAACGTTCCTCTGAAGTCGTATAGAACTCCAGCGGCTTAGGAATATTGCGTTCATCTTCAATCTTACAAAAGATAACTTTCAGAAGCTCGAAGAATGCCGCCTGCTTTTGCAGCCCGTCATTGACGTAGATGTAGTTATGGCAGGTTTTGAAGACAAAAAGCAGGTTATCATCATAGGCATTCTTGAGACTCTGGCGACTCGGGCGATTGATGTCATCTAAGTTGCCATCTGCAGACGGAATATCGTTGTATTCCATAAAGGCGATCTGCCCATGTTCATCTTTGTATTTGCGGAAAACATACTTTTGGATACTGTTTGTCCACATGCCCCATTCGCAATTCGGGCACACAGACATGTAAGACTGTAGTTGACCGATTCCGTCTTTGGCGTTTCTGGCATCGACGGTTTCTTTTTTGCATTCGATAATCAGTTTGACAGTCGCCTGTAACTTTTCCGTCATGTCCTTTTCCCAAATGACAATATCCGCACGAGGCTTATTGGAACCAACCTGGAGCGTGTATTCAATATTGATTTGAGAGGGCTGGTACTTGTGTTCGTTAACCAGCCTTTTTTCTATGGTTTGGCGGACATATTCTTCGGGTGTGTCTTTACGAAACTTCCCATCGATATAGTCCGCGATGTAACCATCCGGTATGGTGATGACTTTCTTTTCTGCCATAACTTTGTTCTCCTGTATTAATCGGCAAGTTTGCCGTCATTCTGTGGTGTAGGCTCTGCAGGATCCTCATGAACGGTTTCAACGATGTCGTTTAAATCGCAGCTGAGAACCTCACAAATCCTAAGTAAAATATCCGTCGTGATGTTGTCACTGCGATTGAGTTTTGCAAGTGTCGTGGAGCTAATCTTTGTTTTCTTTCGCAGATCTTCTTTTGTCCAGTTAAGATCAATTAGCCTCTTCCATAATTTGTTATAAGAGAGTTTCATATTGCCCCCATGTATGCGATGTGTGCTGACGGCACTATTGCGTTTTTTCACTATTCTTCTTGTTTTTCTTGGTATTCCATGTGTATCCATATAAGGCTTTGGTCCCATCATCAAGATGAATGACACGTAACTCATCAGATAATTCAACCGCTTCTTGTCCATAGGCAGGGGAAGCATCAAAGGCAAAGAATACTTGTTTCGGATCGCCGCAACGATCATATAATTTTGCTGTCTTCTCGTATAGCTCTAACATTTTAACAACCGGCAAATAAGCAATCTGCTTGATGACCGTAGAATCATGGATAACGAAAGGAAGTGCTGTCAATTCCAAAATCGCCATGTCAAACAAAATCAGATTCTTTGATTTTGCACCGGCTCCGTTATCGCCTTGGGAAGAAAAACCATAGCCAAGTTTTCCTTCTCTTGATTCTTTGAAAGAGAAAAATGGTGCGAGGCGATCTTGATCCGGGTAAAGAAAGTCATTGTCCCTTTGAAATGCGGCATTCAAGTCGCTTGCCAGACTTCCGAGAATGGCAGGCCGTCTTTCCTTCAGTGCTTCTCCGGTTTCTTTTTTGAGCTTCTTCAGTTCCTGCGTCTTGTCAAACATAGCTATTTGTTCTACGAGACGCTTTATCTTTGCGACGGTCTCACCATTTTTCTCATAGGTTTCATCGTCCAGTTCAATTGATTCATTGAGCGAGTAAATTTTCTCCTTAATTTGTTTGATCGCCTCATTGACAAGGCCAAGCTCTTTTTTGTAAAGCTCTGCCTGTTCATCAATCTGATCATTTAATACTTCAATGAGAGAGCGATGATAATATTCGACTGTCTCTAATTTTTCTTTGTTCGCTTGAGGAAAGAACTCATAAAAAGCATTTAACTCCTCACTGCTTATCCTGAGTTCTCCCGCCAACGTAGCCTCGACAAGTTTTAGCCTACTTTGAAGAGCCGTTCTTTTTTCTTCCAGTGGTCTTAAGCTCATGCGCAGTTTTGAAGCCTGCGATTTAATTTCTCTGGTCTTATCATATAAAGATAAATCGGCGGTCACCTTTAAGCTTGCGAGTTTCATTTTTGTTTCGCTTAACTCTTCGGCTGCTTGTTTTCGTTCTTTTTTGGAACGCAGCTTTATATACGGACTAAGTCCGCTTTTTGCAATCGTCTCCAAGCTGGAATACTCACTGGAGGCTTTTGCCAGTTCGTCTTCTAAGGCTTTAAGCTCATCGTATTTTCCGAATAGTTTTTGAAGTGCTTTTACTCCCGCCTCATCAGGTTCTCGAGGAGCTGCAAGTAAAGGTTTAGTCAAATTGGCAAGAGGTTCTTCTCCGATGCGTACAAAGCGACCGATTAATTCACGCCATGAGGAATCATTGAAATCCAGGCCATATTGCTTGGCTAAAAATAATTTATAGTCATCGATCGTCCACTCGCCGGACTTCTCCTGATACGTGTCATCTGCATAAATACTGATAAACCCATGGCGCAACGTATCACGCGAAAGATAGTAGTAGTCTTCGCCGAATTTGAGCGTGAAGTAAATCGTATGGTGCCCTACAGCTTGCGGAAGTGTAATGGTATCGGTTGACAAAAAATCCTTACCGGCAAAAACGAAATCAATGATATATAGCACCGTTGATTTTCCAATGGAATTTTCAGCTTTCGCACCACCTTCGATCATGTTGAGTCCACCGTGGAAAATAATGGGCGGTCTCTGCTTTTCGTCTTCGATAAATTTATCTGACCAAATACTAATGAGCACGAAAGATCACCTCGCTTTTTTCGTCTATCGTTATTTCTTGAATTGAAAGAAGCAAAGCAAGCTCTTCAATAAGTTCAAGAACTCCGCCGACCTCACCAGCAATTCTCTGGGATAAATCCGCTACAGAAATGCCATCTTTCCCAATAGCCCGTAAGATGATGGGGAAATTAGATAATGTGCTTTCTTCATAGGTATAAAGTTTATTCGGCAGTCTCATCAGAAATAGCCTCCTTGCGAGGCGAAAAGACCTCACATATTTGTATGAAATAACAAACTACAATGGCGCAGATATACTCACCTGATCCTGTTTCGTGACTCATCCATTCTGTTATCTTTTTGAAAGCTAAAGACTGCTCTACCTGCAGCCGCTTTAGTTCAAGCCACATGCCTCTTACTTGATTGCGTATTCTTTCAAAATCCAAAACGCCAGATGAGTCCAAGCTCTTCAGTTGTGTGTCAATAAAAGATTTGTAAATAGCCATCGCATCGCGGGCTTGGAGCATCAGCTCCTCGTCTGCGATTTTTGTTTTTAAAGGATAGGCATTATATTTGGGATCCGTTTGTTTTTTAGCTGCCGGAATATCTTTCAAAGCAACCAGTAAAGCCGTGATTTCTTTGTCTAAATGCATGGGAACTGCCGCTTGTTCAAGTTTCTCTTGTTGCTTAAGCAGCGATTTTTTCTCATACAGATTTTTTTGTTGTTCCGGCGTATGGCTTAAGTTGTATTGAGCGGCGCACTCCGGGCATAAAACTGCAAAATCATCAATGGTTGGATTTTCTTTGCTCTCATCAATCTGAATGATGTCATAGGCAGGAGCCGTCTTGGCATTGGATGAAATTTGTAAAGATCTACCGCACTTAAGACAACCTCTGGATTGAAGCAACAACTCTTCTTTGTAGTCGGTTAAGGCTGCCCATTGATTGATTAGTATTTCGTATTCTTTATTTCGGTTTGTCTGTTTTGCTTTCTTTTGCAAAATCCTGACAAGTTCTAAGCTTGCCTGCTTAACGAGATCCTTAACCTCAACGTCAACACCATAGGCGGCGAAATTATCTGCTATTAGCTTTTTCGCGGGTAGATCCAGGGCTTTGATCAACCCCATCAAGTTTTTGAGGTTCAGACGTGATAAAAGCGCATTAGCAAATTTCATCGTAAAGGATGACGCTCTTGAAAACATCGACTCTAAAGTGGCATCGCTGGGTAGAACGGACGGATCTTTTCTGGTTGTCCACTCATCTTCCGATACCGTCGTGAACATGGAAATGAGTTCTCTCATATAAGAAGGTCCGCCGAGACCGCCCGGAACGAGCGGTTTCATAGCTTTACACCATTCATTAAATTCCAAGGCGGATCCTCCTTTCTTTTTTCTCAGGTTTTCTCAGGCATTTCTCTCAGGATTTCTCAAGGATTGGAATCAGTCACTTTGTATTCTAAAAGTGCAGTTCAGAAACCCATCTGCACAGATCCTCTGATTTATTAATTATAGCATCTGAGGTTGCATTGAGTAAAGAAAAACTTTACGAAAGTGGAGACTGTGAGCTGACATGAATTCAGAAGGGAGGCGATTTACATGGCGAGAAACACCAAGCAGACATCAGCGAAGATCGCTCACAAGGCATCAACTGTCTTACGCGACGGTCGCTTCAGCAAGACGTCCAAAGCTGTAGCCGGAAGCGCTCTGGCGCAGACGAAGCCAAGCAAACGCAAGTAATCATTGCATTAGGCGGATGGTGATCTGTTCTCACGTGTGAACACCCCATCTGCCAGCCCTTCGGGGCAACTCGTATCACGGGAACGTAACTGTTCCATTCAAAACTAAATCTAAGCCTGAATTACGTAATAAGGCGAGGGTTTGAAAAGAACTATTTTAGGTCGAAAGGCCTGAAACAAGCGTTTTTCACACCTTCTCTTTTTTGCGTCCTATTTTCAGGTTGTCTGTTCAAAAGAAGATATCCGCATAACCTTCAGAAACGGCAGCGAGATTTGCTCTTAGCCGCCGTTATTTTATCATCTGCTCAAAATAAGAAATGAGCTTATGATATTCTGCCGTCTGTAAATCAAGTTTCTCATATCCATCTTGTTTGATCAGAAGGACCGTCCGGCAGACTTTCAGTAATAGTTCGATGTCATGCGTAATAATAAGTGTCGGGCGACCTTTGGCAAGTTCAAAGATAAGCTCGGCGATTTTATCCATGTGCATGTAGTCCAAACCGCTGGTCGGCTCATCCAAAATAAGAATTTGCTTTTCACTCAAAAAAGCATTGGCGAGAGCCAGCCTTTGCTTTTGCCCGCCGGATAAGTTTTGCGGATGCTCGCTGCGTTTATTCCAAAGATCAATATGCTTAATGATCCAAGAGACCTCTGCCAAATAAGCATCGCTTATTTTTTTGACGTTCGCGAGCGCCTCGTTTTCTACGGTATCAAAAAACAGCTGGTAGTCTACATCCTGCATCATGTAGTAGGCATTTCTCAGTCGTTCTAGCTGAGTTTTTCCCCATGAAATATCTTGCTTCTTGCCGGCAAGTCCGCAGAGAACACGACCTAAACTGCTTTTTCCGATACCATTTGTGCCGACAATCCCCATGATTTCATCGGAATGTAAGTCAAAGGATAAATTCGAGATGAGTTCTTTTTTGCCTACAGAGACATGAACATCCTTCGCAGAAAAAACACGCTCACCTGTCTTTGTCGTGTTGTGCGGAACAAGTGCGGAAAAATCTATCGCTCGAAGTCCCAAGTCTTTACAATCGGATGATTTCAGTTCGCCCGCATCAAATTCTTTGATAAAAGTTCCGTCTTTCATGACATAGAGCTTATCGTAGAGTTCTTTCAAAAAATACAATCGGTGTTCGGCAATGACGATGGTTTTACCTGACTCTTTAAGCAATTTGAGGATGTTTTGCAAATCGCGGATACCTTCTTGATCAAGGGAAGCTGAAGGCTCATCAAAGAAAATAATCTTTGTGTCATAAACTAAGGTAGAGGCAATAGCTACCCGCTGTTTTTCTCCGCCGGAAAGTTCATTCAAATTTTTATCCATTAAGTGAGCAATGCTCATGTACTCAAAAGCTTTCTTCACCCGTTTTTTCAGTTTCGCCTGCGGCATGCCGAGGTTCTCTCCGACAAGGGCGACCTCATCTTCTGCCTTGCGGGTAAAGAATTGATCGGATGGATTTTGAAATACGTTGCCGATGACCTTAGCCAAGGTACCCGTCTTAAAATCATGCAGATTTTGATCCAATAATGTGACTTTGCCATCCAGTGTGCCTTCATACTGATCAGGTATGAGACCGTTCATCACTCTAGTAAGCGTTGTTTTTCCGCAGCCGGAATTACCGGTGAGTACGACCAGTTTTCCCGGTGCGATCGCAAAATGAATAGCATGCAAAGATGACTTTTCTGCTCCTTGATAGGTGAAGCGCTCAATATTGACTTTCATGATGTCCATAGTGCAACTCCCAAAAGCGCCACGCCGACAAACAGGCTGATGCCATCTGCGAATTTAAAGCGCATATCATAATAACTGGTTTTTTCTCCTTCATACTCGATACCTTTGGCAATAATTGAAGAGACAAGTGTTTCGCTGACATGCAGACACTTATATACCAAAGGAACAAAGTACAGCTCAAAAGTGCGGACGGGATGCAAAAGGGAAGCATGAAAGCCGCGGATTTTCATACCGTTTCGTATCTCATGCAAGCGCAGGCCAATTTCATCCATAAAACGCAAAGCTGCAATCATGGCTACACTAACGGTGTTGGGCATATGAAGCTTGCGAAAACAGGCTAAGATTTTCGATGGGCTGGTAAGAATCAATACAATGCCAATATTAAAGATCGGTATGAAGCGGGCAATGAGTGCAAAAAGTCCTATAAAAATGCCTGTGACATATCCCAAATCAGCGAAGGCCAAAAGATACATCATGCCATAGGAAACAGAAAAAACAATAATCTGTCTAAGGAAGAGACCTGTCGAGGCATTTAAAGCAATCAACAACGTCAGAACAAGCACAGCCCAATAGACCGTTTGATTGCCAAAAAAGACCTGGAAGGACACCAGAATCGTAAGCGCGAAGAGCGTAAACGGATGCAGCTGTCCTTCCTCCTTTTTCTTTAGCGCTGATTTCTTTATCATCAGCTAAGCCTGCTTTGTTTACTATTCTTTTCAAAAAACTTGTTATTGATGAAAAGCCCGAAGCGGCCGGCGATAAGCTCCAAAACAATGTTTACCAAAACGCAAATCACTATTACATTTCCGGTATAGCTGGCCACCATCATTTGCGCTTGCTCTAAACTCATGCTGCTGACAAAGCGTGCAATGTTTTCGGCACCCAACAACACAACAAATAGAATCGGATGCATGGCGTAAATAAACATTGATGCGCTGAAAGCCATGGCAATACGGTTTTTATTGCTGTAATCACCCACAATCAGTTCAGCTATGATACCGGCAACAACACAAATCGGTGTTGCAATCCAATAGCCCATTGCAATGTATAAGAGACCGATAATCAGCCAAAAGAGAAACGATGCACCTCGTTTTTGCACCTTGCGTGCCATGATGACATAGACCGGCGCGACAAAGAAAGCGCCAAATCCTGCGGATACATAAAGTGAAACCACGCCTAAAAGTCCCGTCAGCATACCGATGCCCATAGCCAGAACAAAGCCAATGACTCCAAGCACTGCAATTTGTACCACATTTTTAAGTTTCATAAAATCCTCCTTAAATGATTTTTATATCTTCCAAGACTCAGCCGTTTTCCGAGCCTGAAGGAACCTGGAATAAATACCGTCTTTGGCGGCAAGTTCGTTATGTGTGCCACTCGCCACTACTTTGCCTTCATCAATCACTAAAATTTGATCGGCGTTTTCAACTGTTTTCAAGCGATGAGCAATCATAATGATGGTTTTATCTTTCATTAAACTGTTCATAGCCTGCTGAAGCTTATCTTCGTTTTCCGGATCGACATTGGCTGTTGCTTCATCGAATATGATGATGGGCGCATCTTTGAGGATGGCTCTTGCAATAGAGATACGCTGTTTTTCACCACCAGAAAGAGATGCACCGCCTTCTCCGATTACCGTTTTATAGCCTTCCGGCAGACTCATGATAAAATCATGGCAAGCTGCTTTTTGAGCAGCTTGAACGACTTCTTCATGCGTGGCATTCATGTTTCCAAATTTGATATTGTTTTCAATGGTGTCTTGGAACAAATAGACGCTTTGGAACACCATAGAAATCTGATCCATCAAAGAGGTCAACGTATAGTCCCGAATATCATGTCCTCCAATTTTGATGCTTCCTGCATTGACATCCCAGAAACGGGCAATTAAATTACAAACCGTTGTTTTCCCGGATCCAGAAGGGCCTACGATGGCCGTGGTTGTTTTTGCCGGAACGGTAAAGCTTACATCATGCAAAATTTCTTTGCTTCCATACGAAAAGTCAATATTTGCTACCTTTATGGAGGCTTTTTTCGGACGGATGTCTTCACCATGAATATCCATAACCGGCATCTGTTTTAGGTTTTCTACCTGATCAATAGAACTGGATACCACACGCAAAACAGCCATAGATGAACCGGCGGAATCAATCTGGGCAAAAATCATAAAGGAAATAATAACGGACATCAGAGCATTTTCCGGAAGCATAGTTCCTTGCACGTAAAGGTAAATAGCTACAACGATAATCAAAATGCTAAAGAGCTTTAGCACAAAATCCTGGGCCATATTGTAAGGCGTAAACATTTTTTCAATAGCAAGGTTGGTCTTCTTGTTACGACGAATTGCCGCATGAACCTTTTTATCACCTTTCCCTGTCAGATTAAAGGATTTAATAATGGACATTCCCTTAATCTGTTCAAGGACGGCTTCCACCAGTTCTGCTTGCGCTTCTTGGCGTTTCGGTGCAAGATGTGCCGTCTTTTTCTCCATCGCCGAGGTAACCCACAAATAAATCAGTGTACCGACAATAACGATGAGACCGATACGCCAATCCCAGATCAAGGTTATTAAAGTAAACACAAAAGCATTGAGAAAGCCCCCCATGATATTGATCAGCACAACCGGAGCTGTGTTTTCTACATCACCGAGAACCGTAGTAAGCGTTCCTACAATATTGCCGGTGTTTGCTTCATCAAAATAGCCCATAGGCACGGTCTTCATTTTGTTTGCGACCGCAAGTCTCTGCCGAGCCACCATGAAGTAGCCGGCATGCGTTTGCTCGAGCTGAGCAAAGTAGTTGGTAAGAGCACGTCCGAAGATGCTGATAAGGAAAAAAAGGAGTGCCAAAAGAGCAGGGTTTATGCCGATATCTTTTCCAAGCATCCCTAAGATGACAAAGTAAACAGCACCAATTTGAAACATATAGAAAATGGCAAAAAGAAAGGAAACGGCGATGGACTTTCTAATATTGCCCTGTTCCTCTCCGGCAAAACGTCCTATTTTTTTCAGTGCGTTCAACATGTTATTTGCCTCCTTTCGCGCCTACATGAGCAAGCCACATACTTTGATAGAGCTTTGACTTTTCAAGCAGCTCTTGATGTGTGCCATGATTTTCGATTTTTCCTTCTTCTATGACGAAGATTTGATCGGCTCCCGTGATGGTGGAAAGTCTATGAGCGATTGCGATAACGGTCTTCCCCGCAACAAGTTGTCCCAGTGCTTGCTGCATCAGCACTTCATTCTCGGGATCAATGTATGCTGTTGCTTCGTCGAAAATGACAATCGGGGCATCTTTAAGCATGGCGCGCGCAATAGAAATCCGCTGACGCTCACCTCCGGAAAGATGAGTGCCTCCTTCTCCTGCAATCGTGTCATAACCGTTTTCCAGATTCTCAATAAAGTCATGACAGCCCGAGAGCTTCGCAATGTGCTCCACGTCTTCATCCGTAGCACTCAAGCAACCCATGCGAATGTTGTTGCGAATGCTTTCGTTAAAGAGAAAATTATCCTGAGATACAAAGGAAACGCTGTTATAGAGTTGTTCTAAGGGAACCTTTTTCGCATTGATGCCACCGATAGCGATGCTTCCTTTTTCCACATCCCAATAGCCGGCTATCAGTTTTGCTAAGGTCGATTTGCCGCCGCCAGATGGACCTACAAATGCATTAAAGCTCCCGTCTTTTATGCTTAAAGAAACATCATGAATAATTTCTTTGGCATCTTCACCAGATTCATAGGAAAAAGAAACATGATCGAGAACAATGTCGTGTTTGTTGAACGATATCGGGTGTTTTTCATGCTGCTGCTCTTCGGCAGCTAAGAGCGCATCAATCTGACCGACAACCGTTCCCACCCGAGCCAAACTGTCCACAAAATTCATGGCAGCCATCAAAAGGCCCGAAAGGGAGAAAGAGAGGATCACCGTCGTCAAAAATGTGCCTCCGTCCAAATTTCCACTTTGATAAAAAAGATATCCTGCCGGCAAAACAGCAAGCAGCGTTGTAGGAAGTATCGATTTAGACAGCGACATTAAGAACTGAACGCTTTTCATCCAGTCGTAGTAGTATTGGGCATTTGCGAGAATTTTCTCGGAAAACTTGTGATAGCTGCTCTCTCCTTGATTGAAAGCTTTAATAACTTCAATGCCTCCGGCATATTCCGCAATAGCGGCATTCATCTGAGCGCCAACCTGGACCGAGCCGGCATATTGCTTGCCGTAGCTTTTCATAATGATACTCATAAAAAACATTCCGATCGGGATGGATACCAAAGATAACAGTGCCATGCGCCAGTCTAGTACAATGAGATAAATCAAAATACAGAGCGGCCCCACCATATTTGCCGTCATTTCCGGAATAAGATGAGCAACCGGACGCTCCAAACTTTCCACCTGATCTACAATGAGCTGCTTCCATTCACCGCTGGGTGTCGCTGTTACTTTCCCCAGCGAGAGTTTTGGAAGCTTGTGCAGCATTTTTTCGCGCAGTTCCTGTAAAAGTTCAAAAGTGGCTTTATGGGAAACGGAAAGCGACAGTGAATATAGAACGGATTTCACGGCATAGCCTAAAAGCCCGACAACGCAGGCTTTCATATAAGCACTGAAGTCTGTCACACCATTAAATAAGTTTGTCAGAACCTGTCCCGCAGCCACGTAGGGAACGATACCACCTAAAACTCCAAGTACCGCAAGACTCACAGAGAGTTTTAGTCCGGCGTGCTGACTGGCAGCCAGTTCCCACAGACACTTTATGGGACTTTGTTTTTTCACGTTTTTACCTCCTCACGATCACATATAAAGCAAATTAGATAACTAAGTCATCTCTTGGATAAAAAAATATAGAGCTACGGGCTGCGGTACTTTTCCCAACCCGCATTGAAAAAATTAGACATCGTCTTTGCCATACTGAGAAGCTGTTCTTTATCGGATGCGTGTACAACGAGTTCAGAGATGGCGTTGAAAAATGCATGATTGATGATATGGACACTTTGCTTGGTCATAATGGAATCCGCGTTTTCTTTCCCATGGATCATCTCTAAAATCGACCAGTCATTACGATCCTCAATTTCGATGAGTTTATCTAAGAAATGCTCATACTTTGTGCCATAGGATTTAAAAATAAGAAGCTCAAAGATATCTTTATGTGCATAGAAAAACTCAACACTTTTAAGCGTCCCTTCTTGTTTGAGTTCAAGAACTTTTAAGATTTTTTCTTTGGGAACGGGAAACTCCGTGCCGTAGGTGGAAAAACTTTCTTTTTCGTAGTAGTTATAAATTTCATTGATCTTATCTGCTAAAGGCTCTACCAACTTTGCAAACAAATCTTCCTTATCTGTAAAATGCTTATAGAAAGCTCCTGTTGTCATGCCAGCTGATTTACAAATTCTTCTCATATTTGCTTTTTCATAGCCTTCCTCCAAGAAGGCATCCAGACCACTTTTTAGTATGTTGGCATGAGTTTCTTCAAAATTACCTGTAGTCATAGATCCTCCCATCAAAAATAGTTCTTGTTTAGATAACTAAGTTATCTAAACATTACACCCAGCTGTTGCTATCTGTCAAGAGAAATATTTTTACGTCAATAATTATGACCAGAAGAAGGCCTGGTTTTATATGATCGTGATGCTATTTGTCCTATCGAATTGTTTTCGTGCCCCCCCCATACCTATTTTTCGTACCCCTGAGTATGAGTTTCGTACCCTAAGCGGCTGTGCCGTTAAAATGTATCAAATATGGCGTTTTGTTCTCTTATTCACTGTGATTTATATCTTTCCTCTTCACGACGATTTCCAAGCCCCAGTAAGATACCAGCAAGGATCCATTTTGCCATCATGGATGAGCCCCCTCGGGAAATGAACGGCAAAGTCGCTCCAGTTAAGGGGATGAGGCCACTGCAGCCACCGATAACCACAGCAGCTTCGACAAAAAAAGCACTGGAAACAGCTAAAATCAGTCCACAGCTGAAGCCATCACGAATTCTTGTCACTGCATAAGCTGCGCGCAGCCAGATCACAACAAAAGCCACGACAAGTGCAATGCCGGAAAGGAGTCCTAATTCTTCACATAAGAAAGAGAAAATCATATCCGAGGAAGCCAGAGGGATGGCTCGGGGTTCTGCACGTCCAAGGCCAAGACCAAATAGCCCTCCCTGAGCCATCGCCTGGAGTCCGCGAATAATCTGATCATTTTGAGCGTTGACCTCAGTCCAAAGGGTCAGCCATCCATGAATGCGGCTGCGCACGTAAGGCAGAACTCTGTAAGCCAGAGTAAAAATGCCAATCCCTCCAGAGAGAATGATGGCTGTTTTGATGTACTCCGAAGTCATGACTGTAAAAACCAGCAGGGTAACAGGAAGAAGCAGCATCATGGAGCCAAGATCAGGCATCCAGAGCATGAGCATAAAATTAACACCAGCCCATAGAGCGAAAAGCCACTGGTGTCTCAGCGGCGGCCGAATCATAAAAAACCATGCCAGCACGATCAGGTAGGAAATCTTTGCAAATTCTGTAAGCTGTAGTGAAAATCCACCTGGTAAGACAAGCCAGAGCCTGGCTCCTGTGCCCGCTGTATCGCTGCCCAAAAAGCGGGTAAAGAGGTACAAAGCGGGTGTCAGAATGACGCAGACGGGAGCCATTTTTTCCAGAAAATGGGTACGTGAAATCAAGCTGATCAGCAGAGGCATCAGCACCAGACCCATAAAGTAAAAAATCACGACTTTGATAAGGTCTGACTGTAGAAAGCGAAGCCAGCGATCCATCGGCCAATCCATCGGTTTCGTTCTATTCAGAAGCGAGAGCCGCATCTGTAAAAGAAGGCCCAGACCGGAAAGCAGAGCCAAAACGTCATAAATGTGAAGATCAAAGTGTTCAAACAGGCGAGACCAGATCTGGCCAAATATAAGAAGCAGAATATAATAAGTGCCTCCGAAGGCAGCGGCCATCATTTTAAGGGAAGCGTGTTCTCCCGGCAGAAGCAATAAAAGCTGGGCGTAAAGAAGCAGATAAAAAAAGGAGAAGCAAAGCCAAGCACCCCTTGAGCCACGGGCATCTTCCTCAAAAAGCTCCTGTTCACGTGTCCAGGTTGCCTCAAAGTCCACACCCAATTCCTCTGCCGAGCTTCGCTCATCAATAAAAGTGAACACGCATCCCGGAAGACTGATGCGGTCTTCATGTTTTAAAAGATGCTTCCCTCCAATCTTCTGGCCGTTGACACGAACATCCGCATCACCAGAAATTCTGGAGATATACCAACGTCGATTAAAGAGATAAATCTGGGCATGATGGCGCAAAATATAGCGACCATTGAGGCGAATATCTGAAGAAAGAGCCCGGCCCAGGCTACTAGTATGGAAAAGTGGGAAACTCTGTACCCTCTCCCCGCTTTCATCCGACGCGATCAGAAAAAATCCCTTCACCGGAGTGGACTGATGCCGAAAACGCACACGTAAAGAAGAAGCCGCCCTGAAAAAAAGAATCAAAGCGGCCGCAAGAAAGAAGATGGCCGCTGGATAGCGGCCAAGATATGCCAGATAGTCAAGCAGATCTGAGAACAATTTTAAGGGATCTATGCCTGCTCAGGTGCCACGGCTTCGTCCGCCTTATTCAGGTCAGAAATCAGGGAATCACAGTCGATTCCATGTGCCATACAGGCTTGTTCAATCGTTTCTCCGTGAGAAAGTACGCAGCCCAGGCAAAAGAGACCGTGCTGATAAAAGACAGGAACCAGGTTCTCATTGTGGCTCAGGACTTCAGCAACATTCATATCTTTAGTAATGTTCATAATAACCTCCGCTATGTGCCCGTAGCACAAAATCATATTGAATCCAGGACAGCAGATGAAAAAACTACGATCCTTCTACTGTCACCATTGGAAACTTTCTTACTCGTGTAGTGTAAACGAAAAGAGGCTGAGGCGCAAACCTCATCCTGAATTAAGCAAACTCGTAACAAAAAACAGCTAAAAGCCTGAAAACCCTTGACATTGTGGCTTTTGTCGTTTAATAATACAGCAGAAGATGTCCAAAGGAGGCACCCATATGAATAAAACCGAACTAATCGCCGCAGTTGCTGAAGATACTCAGCTCAGCAAAAAGGACAGTGAAAAAGCCATCAACGCTGTTCTCGAAAATATCGCAAAAGCGATGACCAAAGGCGAAAAAGTCGTTCTCGTCGGCTTTGGCACTTTTGAAGTCCGTGAACGCGCTGCCCGTATTGGCCGCAACCCCAGTACCAAAAAAGAGATCAAGATCCCCGCTTCCAAAGCTCCTGCTTTCAAAGCCGGTAAAGGTCTCAAAGAGAGAGTCAATGCCTGATCTGTGTTGTCTCAGATAAAAAAAGGCTGTCCTTGCGGACAGCCTTTTTATTTTCAGAAAATTCCTACCGTATCTTTTACTGCAAATGTTTTTTCTACTACAAGTCAGGCTTGGAAAGATCTGCCAGGAAGTTTCATACTCTTCTGAACGTAGACGCTCTCAGGCAAATCAGGAATCGAAAAATTTCCGTTATTGATGAGTTTCCGTATTTCCATCACGAGTTGTTGAATGCCTTCGCTGTTACAGATTTTACGGTCAGTCTGAGTCAGATAACGCGTTCTTCCCCGTTTTTCAGCTGCTCCACCTTCGGAGAGACAGAGCGCCCGCTCAGCATGTGCTCTGCGCATCTCTGTTTCACGTTCGTACAGCTGTTGAAAACAATAGCGAAGATTGCGTTCAACCTGGGAGGCAGATACCCTGAAGGCCGTGGCGGTACTGCTGTAAATATATTTGACCATGGGCGATTTCATTTCAGGATGAAGTAAAAGCAGGATCAAAATATAGCGTAAAAAATCATAACCCCTGAGGTTTTTCCTAAAAGCATAGCATTGCAATACCGCATCAACATAGAGCTGAACCTTGGCTTCATCTCCGCCAGCTTCATTTGAAGCGTCTCTCAGCAGCATCTGAGTCATACTGTTAACCCGATTTGCTGCGAATTGGGCGCCCTTTCTTCCTTCCACAATGAAATGTACTTTTCCGGAAGGATCGTGAACGCCAACTATGCCGTGTGATGACATCAAACGCTGAATGTCCTGCAGTAGTTCTTTATTGCTTCCCGCAATAAAAAAGGCCAATGAATCAGTTTTATTCTTTTCATAAAAGCTCTTCATCAGATCACCTCCCGGGATCTTTGCTCGTTTTTTCCTTCTTCTATGTGAAGGGTGAAATTAATCATACACCCAATAGCCTCGACAAAATCATCACTTTAACAGATTTTTGTCGAATAATGTCGAATTTGTGGGAATTTTGTACGAAGAAAGGAATACTATGCTTAAATCTCAGGGGGTTACAGATGAACCTTTACTCTCATCAGGGGGAAGTACTTCCGTGACATTGATAACAACACCTGCATAAGGACTGACAGAAATTCTCCAGTCCTTACTCAAATCCAAATTGCGCTTATCTGGTCCCAAAAGAAAACGACGTCCACGCGTCATGAGATACGGTCCTTTAATCTCAGCATTTTCTGCATTCACGGTATAACTTTGCAACGCCTCTGGCGATGTCGCAATAAGATCGAGAAGTCGCGGACGGAACTCAAGACAGATAACAAAAACCAAAAGCACTACAAGAATAACAGGAGCGAGATAAGACCAGGAAAAGCGGTTACGTCTGGCTCTGTTGATACGCAGGGTGTAAATGAGCCCCCAGAAGAGCAGGACGCACAGAACCCCGCTCAGGATCAGGGCTGAATATGAAAAAAACATCCGCTCCTCCTTATTGTTCTATCCATCGTCCTCCACTGAGTTTCTCAAGATCCTCAAGTGAAATGATGGGGACACCCAGTTTTTCCGCCTTTTGCAGCTTAGATCCTGCTTCTTCACCAGCCAGTAACCAGGTCGTTTTTGCTGAAACGGAGGATGAGACCCTGGCCCCCAGGGCTTCCAGCCTGGCTGTAGCTTTTTCCCGGGAAAGGCCCGGAAGGGTGCCGGTCAGGACAATTATTTTATCAGAAAAAGGCAGTTCAGGAGCAGGTCCGGAGACCGTCTTCAAATCTTTAAACCTGAGTCCGGCTTCACGGAAGTGCTGCATCAGCTCCTTGCTCTGATTCTGAGCAAAGTAATGGAGAATATTATCTGCAGACGCTTCTCCAATATCTTCGATGGACAGCAGTTCTTCACGACTTGCCAGGATGAGCTTATCAATATCCCCGAAATGGAGGGCCAGGGATTTTGCCGTCTGAGGACCGATTAAGTTGATGCCTAAAGCAGAAATCAGTCTCCATATCTCCTTATTTTTACTTTCCTCAATCGCAGCCAGAAGATTATCCACACGTTTTTCACGCCCAATGCGGCCATCCATGATGAGACGCTCGCGGTGATCTTTAAGTTTATAGATATCGGCCAGACTATGGAGCAAATTCAACTCTTTCAGGGCTTCCACAGACTGTTCGCCCAGGCCGCTGATATCCATTGCAGCTTTAGAAGCAAAATAAACCAGTTTGGCTGTGAGCTGAGCCGGGCAGTCTGCACCGCTGCAATAAAGATCAATGCTGCCCTCCCGGTGCTCTGCCGGAGCTCCGCAGACCGGGCAGACTGCGGCAATTCTATAAGGAGGGGGATTACCGTGTCGAGCTTCTTTGTTCACGCCAACAATGGCAGGAATAATGTCTCCCATTTTACTGACTTTGACCCTGTCCCCTTCGCGCAGGTCAAGAGCTGCGACCATTGCAGGATTATGCAGGCTCGCCCGGCTGACCGTCGTTCCTGAAAGTTGTACAGGTTCAAAAATCGCCAGCGGGGTGAGACGACCAGTTCTGCCCACCTGAACGCGTATATCCAGCAGAAGCGTTTCTTTTTCCTCCGGGGGATATTTATAGGCAATCGCCCAACGCGGTGTTTTGGCGCTTGCGCCCAATTGTTTTCGAAGCGACAAATTGTCCACTTTGATTACGGCGCCATCAATGCCATAGGGCAGTTGCGAACGCCTTTGGGCAATCGCCTCTATAGCCGCAGCAATTTCTTCATCTGTACGACAAACCGCAATTTCCGGAATAATCTTAAAGCCCTGTGTTTGCAACCAGTCTAAAGCCTCTTTATCCCCTTCGAAGCGTTTGCCTTCAATATGCAGGATATCAAAGGCAAAATAAGAAAGGCGGCGTTCTTTAATAACCTCAGGATTCAGTTGGCGAAGAGTTCCGGCAGCACAGTTACGGGGGTTGGCGAAAAGCGGTTTCTCCGCCCTCTCCTGGGCACGATTTACCTCAAGAAAAGCTTCTTTTGGCATGTAAACTTCAGCACGTACCCGCAGAGCAGAAAGTCCTTGCTTGAGATTCAGCGGCAGACCTTCGAGCAGCTGGGCATTGGCGCTGACGTTTTCTCCATAGTGATGGCCGTCACCTCGGGTATGTGCCAGCACAAAGCGCCCGGACTCATAGCGAATCGCCAGGGAAAGACCGTCTATTTTTTCTTCCACGGTAAAAGTGACTGAAGGGTCAAGCGCTCGCAGAGCTGCCGTAAAGGCAAAAACCTCTTCCAGTGAAAAGACATCCTGCAAAGAGAGCATCGCTTCAAGCAGAGGGACCCTGCTGAGACCCGCGGCACTGGCTCGACCCCCGACCTGACGTGTGGGAGAGTTGGGATCATCAAGTTCGGGATACTTCTCTTCCAGTTCGCGCAAGCGCTTGATAAGAAGATCGTACTCCCGATCAGATACCAGCGGATTATCTTCATCATAATAAGCACGGTTCAGATCTTTGAGGGTCTCCCGCAGTTCCTTGATCTGCTCCGTCTCAGCGCGTTTTTCTTCGGCTATTCCTGGCTCCGTCATCATCAGGCCTCAAGCTGTTTCAGGCGCTGACGGGTGCTTTGCAGCATCGTCTCATAATTGGCCAGCTTTTCGCGTTCGCGCTGTACGACAGCAGGCGGCGCCTTTTCCGTAAAAGCTTTGTTTTCCAGCTTTTTCTGAGTCTTGAGCACTTCTCCCTCAAGGCGAAGCGCTTCGTTAGCAAGACGCTCCCTCTCCTTTTCAAGATCTATCAGATCTTCCAGCGGGATATGCAGGCTGCCATTCCTGAAAACAGCTGAAACAGCCGTATCGGGAATATCCGCATCACTCTCACGCGTCTCACATGTGGCAACTCCCGCCAATTCCAGCAAAAGTTTCGGGTTATGTTCAAAGAGGCTGCGCACATTTTCCTGGGGAGAAACAAGAATGAGGTGAATCTTCTGATTCAGTGCAACATTCATTTCAGCGCGGATATTACGCACAGCCCGCAAAACTTCCATTAAATCTTCTATATCCGCAGCTTCATTCTCAAAGCGCCAGCCTTTGTGCACTTCTGGCCAGGGGGCAAGAATCAGTCGCCCGGGTTCGTGGATCAGCGATTTCCAGATCTCTTCTGTAACAAAGGGCATAAAGGGGTGGAGCAATTTCACGGTGTCGCAAAGGACGGTGTTGAGTACAAACTGAGCAGAAAGGCGGCTTCTCCCTTCAGTTCTGAGACGCGGTTTGACCATTTCAATATACCAGTCACAGAAGTCATCCCAAAGGAAACTGTAAATCTTGGCCAGGGCCAGACCGACCTCATACTGTTCGAAGTTACTGTTCACTTCTTCGATCAGTTTTTGCAGCTTGCTGAGAATCCAGCGGTCACTCGTCTCAAGCTCCTCTGTCTTCAATGAAGCAAAATCCATCTCATCATCAAAATTCATCAAAGCAAAGCGGAAGGCATTCCAGACTTTATTAATAAAGTTGCGGCCGGATTCAATTTTCTGTGTGGACATGCGCACATCATTGCCCTGAGAAATGCCCGTCAGCAAAGCGTAACGCAGAGCATCCGCACCGTAGGCGTTAATCACCTCAATGGGATCAATGCCATTGCCGAGAGATTTGGACATTTTGCGTCCCTGCTCATCGCGCACCAGGCCATGAATCAGGACATCTTTGAAGGGCGCCTGACCGGTGTGTACCAGAGCCGAAAAAATCATGCGGGATACCCAGAAGGTGATGATATCGTAGCCCGTCACCAGCACATCTGTGGGATAAAACTTTTTGACATCCGCTGTTTCTTCAGGCCAGCCCAGAGTCGAAAAGGGCCACAAGGCAGAGGAAAACCAGGTGTCCAAAGTATCCGGATCCTGATGGATATGCTTTGAACCGCAGTGGGCACAAACCTCAGGTTCTTCCATGGAAACGGTAATCTCTGCACAGTCATCACAATACCAGGCAGGAATACGGTGTCCCCACCAGAGCTGGCGGGAAATACACCAGTCGCGGATATTTTCCATCCAGTTAAAATAGAGTTTTGAGAAGCGCTCCGGAACGAAATCGATGGTCTTATCCCGGACCGCCTCAATAGCTGGTTCTGCCATTTCCTTCATGGCCACAAACCATTGCAGGGAGACACGCGGTTCAACCTCAGAATGGCAGCGATAGCAGTGACCTACCTGATGCACTATTTTTTCCGTGCTGACGAGTAAACCCTCTGCCTTGAGGTCCTCAACAATGCGCTTGCGCGCTTCTTTACCGGGCAGGTCGGCATATTTTCCTCCAGCTTCGTTAATACTGCCATCCTCATTCATAATATTGAGGATTTCCAGATTATGCCGTCGACCGACCTCAAAATCGTTGGGATCGTGGGCAGGGGTAATTTTGACAATGCCCGTACCAAAATCCATTTTTACGTAGTCATCCGCAATGACCGGGATACGGCGACCGACCAGCGGGAGGATAACCTCTTTGCCCACAAGCTCCTTATATCTTTCATCGTCAGGATGGACAGCCAGAGCCATATCACCCAGCATCGTCTCAGGGCGCGTTGTCGCAATCTCAAGAAAGCCTGAGCCATCAGCGAGCGGATAATTGATATGCCAGAAAAAGCCATCGGTATCTTCGTGCTCCACCTCTGCATCTGAAATTGACGTCAGACAGTTGGGGCACCAGTTGACCATGCGCTCGCCACGATAAATTTTACCGGCTTCATAAAAGTCCACAAAGACTTTGCGAACGGCTTTCGAAAGCCCTTCGTCTAATGTGAAACGCGTGCGCGACCAATCGGCTGAAAGGCCAAGCCTCTTGCTCTGTTCGCTGATGTTATTTCCGTATTCTTCCCGCCAGGCCCAGGCGCGTTTCAAAAAACCTTCACGCCCCAGATCCTCTTTGTCGATTCCCTCTTTACGCAGGGCTTCGACAATCTTGGCCTCAGTGGCGATAGAGGCATGGTCTGTGCCGGGCAAATAAAGTGCCTCAAAGCCCTTCATGCGTTTATAGCGGATCAGGACATCCTGCAGACTGAGGTCCAAAGCATGGCCAATATGCAATTTCCCCGTAATATTGGGCGGCGGCATGACAATCGTGAAAGGCTTTTTCGGTGAATGTGCATCCGCCTTGAAGCAATCATGCTCAAGCCAGTCCTGATAGATTTCTTTTTCACGTGCAGAAGGCTCAAAATTTTTGGCAATAGAATCAATTCTTGACATACTCTCTCCTTCGTTATGGCTCAAAATGCAGTCCCCGGAAACTTACTTCATCTATGGTAAGAACGCCCTGAGCTTCAGGGTCCTGTAGAATGAATTCAATTTTTGTCAGGCGCATGAGGTCGACCGGCGCTGTCGCCAGTTCAAAATGAATATCCTGCCAGGAGAGGATATCCTTGATCTGCTGCGTTTCTGAATAAGTTTCGCGCCCATTGGCATCGGCGAGATGTAGCTTGATAAGTTTGACCCGATGTTCCGTATTAAATAGATGAATCACCATCTCATTCCAAAGATGCAGATCCAATGGAGGGTAATCCGAGGCATAATCCAATATCGGGCCAAAAATCACCGGCCTCTCATCCGCCTTACTATATTTTAGCATGATCGCCGCGCGGCCATGGCGTTTATTCTCAGTTTCAAGACAAAACTGACCGCGGCCGGCAAAGAGCGTCCAAAGCGGATAGATTCCGGGGCGATTCTTGCTATGTTGACGAGGCAGGGAGTGAGATTCCATTTTCGGGATGCGAAAGTCGCTGAGCGACTCACAGTTCGCCCAGGCTCTTGGCTTTTCCTGTGAACTCATATCCCGGTCAAGGCGAAAAGGAACCAACGGCATACCATTGGAGGCGCAGAGATTAGCTTCCATGTTAAACGTATAGAAGGCATAGCTGCAGGATACCGGCTGAGCAATCTCATCATGCCAGACAATCACCCGGACCTGATAGAGTTCCCTGGCCTCAGCAAGCACATTCTGTCGGTTGCGGCCACAGATGGTGAAACCTTTGAGCGAACGATCTCCCTGGCGCAAACGGATACCCTTGCCCACATTGTCAAAACTCAAAAGAAGCTTATTGCCGACCGTCTCTGCAGACACACATTCCGGGGCGGAATCAGGCAGATCGAATTTATAGGCAAGACCCAGGGCAAGCTGAGCCATGCGCAGGCCGATCATTTTTTTAGCGCTGGGGGTTTGCATACTTCCATAACGCCCATTGCTGCTGTCAAAAGTAAGCGGCAGGTCGTAGGTGGTAATCATTCCGGCCTGAAGATCCAGACGGCGACGTACCGCGGAAAGAGCCTCATTAAAAACCGCCAGACGCATGAAGTCTGTATCGGAGACAAAGGAAGGCGTAAGCTGGCTGTAAATCAATTTTAAACCTGTAACAGGCGCTTGAAAGAGCTCTTTGACAACCGCAGAGAAAGCGATAAAGGCCCGCATATAATAATCGGGATATTGCACATCCTCTTCACCCTGATACCAGATCAGTCCACGGATGGCCAGGCTCGTGTAGGGAGCAAGTTTGTGGTTAAAAAGGGCCCCTTGTTGGTTTAAGCGAGAGAAAGGCGGGGGCAGAGCCGCCATGTCTGTCTGGGCTACTTTATTGCTGAAATGGCGCTCTTCGCGTTTTTCCTCCGGCGGAAGCTGATTCCAGTTATCCTTGTCGCGGTAATGTTTTATTTCCCGAACATGATTTTTAATGATCGCGTCCTGTTCAACCACGGCCCCGGGGAGCCAGCTGTGAATGCATGAATCCGGGCAGGCCAGATTAAAGAGTCCGATCGGTATGCCCATTTCTTTCTGAAGCTTGAGCACAAAACTCAGCCCCGCAGCACTTAGATTGCTAATGCCATCACGATCTCCCGGGTTCAGCCAATGCCCGCCATAGGAACGGGCAAGAGGTGTCTGGCTGTACTCTTCGGTCCCTGACGCAAGGCCATTCTCATTTTGAGTAAAAAAGCGCAGGCCTCTGTTTTCAGCAATCTCCGGAATTAATTCCCGAACGTCACTCAGAGCAGCGGGCATGGCCATATTGCTGGCACCGGCAGCGATCCAGAGTTCTCCAAAAAGAATATCCTGGAAAACCGCCCGCTCGCCATCACATTCGATGGTCATTCGAAAATGGTCGTACGAGGCTTCGATCAGGGGCAGCTTAAATTCAAAGAAGCCATCCTCCTCAGGGAAATCACTTTCCTGAAAGATAATGCCATATTCGGTATCTCCGGAAGAAAGTTTATCTCCCGAAGGAAAACGTTCCAGCGTCAGACGGACGGTCTTACCTGCTTCAGCATTTCCGTATATCCGTATTCTCACCTGCTGCTGCAGGAGCATATGGTCGCCAAACCAGGCAGGCAATGTTAATTTTCGCTGAGGCATGACTTTTCCTCTTCTCGTCTTGGAGGTATCCCCATTTTGTACAACAGTTTAATGTATTTAACTCTCTTTCAACGGAGTTTTCAAACTCAGTTAGAGCAAAACTCAGAGAGAATTAGTTTTTCCCGAATAATACGCGCGTCATCTGCATCATCCGGACTGATAAAAGATTGGTTCTTCAGGGCCTGAAGACAGAGATCCGGCCTCAGGTTTTCCCGTGACCCCGCTTTGACACGGAGGCGGAACTCATCATCACTGAGCACCTCCCAGGCCAGAATGGAGGAAAAAAGACTCACCTGACGAATTTTTCCCTTGCTCTTTCGCTCGACGAGGATCTCCTCTCCAGCCTCCGCTTTTGCGGCAAGCTTTTTCCAGGCCAGACCAGCCCCTCTGGCAGAAAAATGATAAACGGCTTCCTCGACAAGGTTCATGAGACTCTTCGTATGAGCCTCGAGAAGACAGGCTTTGTTAATCCTGAGCCCCTGAGGGAGCTGCGCATTGAGTTTACCAGGCAAGGTTTCTACAGGGATCTCTTCACAAAGTTCTATTTCCAAAAGATCGGCTTCACATTCAAGACCAACTCCCAGAGGTAAAGCAAAAACGAGCGAAGGTCGGGGATTAAAGCCCTGGCTCCAGCGCAGAGGCAGTCCGGCACGACGAAATGCGCGTTCAAAACAGCGCATGAGGTCCAGATGGGCTATCCAGGCAATGGGCCCTTCTCTGGAAAAGCTGAGGAGCATTAAAATGGGCTTTGTTTCGTCCATAGAACTTTCCTCTCTATTTTTCTCTGAGGCAGATGGCGGCACGGTAGCGGGATGCCCCACAGGCCCTGCAGCCTTTGCGGCAATCAGGACTGCACTGTCCCTCAAGACCTCTCTGATATTCCTGCCAGAGGAAGGATTTCTTCAGGCCAGTTTCGATAAAGTCCCAGGGAAAGTGTTCGTCCTCCGGGCGTTCACGATGAGCATAAAAATCAAGGTCAAGGCCTTCTTTGGCCAAAGCCCTCTGCCAACGCTCGTAAGAAAAGTTCTGACGCTCACCTTCCATAAAAGCGCCTTCCTCCACCACATTAAGCAGGACACGGGAGAGACGTCTGTCCCCACGGGCCAGCAAAGCTTCAATTTCTGAAGTGTCAAAATCGTGCCACTGATAGCTGAGTCGTCGGTCTTTCAGCAAGGAGGCCAGCAGACCTTGCCGCCGTTCCATTTCTAAGCGGCTGATCTGGGCGACATACTGAAAAGGTGTCCAGGGTTTAGGGATGAAGAAAGATGTGCTCACCGTGATCAAGAGTTTTCTTCGAGGGCCGGCGTTTTCTTCCCGGACTTCCTGCCAGAGCTTGAGCAATTTTTTACACAAGTCGGCAATGCCATAAATGTCCTCATCCGTTTCTCCGGGTAAACCCAACATGAAATAGAGTTTAAGCCGATCCCAACCCTTGATAAAAGCCTCACGGGCTGCCGTGAGCAAGTCATTTTCCTGAATGTTTTTGTTGATACGATCTCGGGCCAACTGGCTGCCGGCCTCCGGGGCGAAAGTGAGTCCTGCCTTGCGCGTCCGGCTGACCCGATCCAGAAGTTCCATACTGACTGAATCGAGGCGCAGAGAAGGCAGTGAAAGGTTGACATGACTTTCCTCCAGCTCAGGGAGCAAGGCCTCAATCAGAGGGAAAAGTTCACTGTAATCCCCGGTTGAAAGTGACATCAGCCCCAGCTCTTCATAACCGGAAGAAGCCAGCATGGCCCGGGCACGACTCACCAGTGTTTCAGCGCTGTTCTCACGTAAAGGCCGATAAATCATGCCGGCCTGGCAGAAACGGCAGCCATTGCCACAGCCGCGATAGAGTTCAAGAAAAACCCGGTCATGCACAATTTCAATATGAGGAACCAGCACTTTTTCAGGAGCTAAAGTGGTATCTAGATCTCTGACAATGCGCTTCACAGGGCGCTTAGAGACGAAATCCCTCAGGGCTTTCAACTCACGAAAACGACCATCCTCCTCGTATACAGCCTCATAAAAAGAGGGAACATAGACCCCTTCAATCCGGGCCGCAGCCTTAAGAAAATCAGCTTTGCACCCTCCCTCTGCTCTGACTTTGCGAAAACAATCCATGACCTCGGGCAGGAGCTCTTCGCCCTCGCCAATCATGATCAAGTCGAAAAAATCAGCCACAGGCTCCGCATTAAAGACTACAGGGCCACCAGCCACTATAAGCGGGTCCTCTTCACCACGGTCTTTTTGCAGGAGCGGAATCCCTCCAAGTTTCAGCATATCCAGCACAGTCGGGAAAGACATCTCGTACTGCAGGGTAAAACCGACAAAATCAAAGTCCTTCAGGACGCGGCCATTCTCCACACTGAAAAGAGGAATGTTTTCCCTGATCATGATTTCGCGAAGATCTGCACCGGGTTCAAAAAAACGTTCACAGAGCTGATCTTCCCTGCGATTGAGCAGATCATAGAGGATACGCAGAGCCAAATTGGACATGCCAACTTCGTAGATATCCGGGAAACAAAAAGCAAAGCGAAGACGCGGACGACCATCCGCAAGATTCGCTTCTTTGCTTATACTATTCCACTCGCCCCCGAGATATCTGGCCGGTTTTTCAATGCGGCGCAGGAGACGTCTGGGAAGGTGTACCTCCCTCATCTGCGTTTTTGCTTTCATGAGAGCCTTTTTGTCAATGTCTGTCCCAGTTCCTCATAGCCTGGTTTGCCAAGCAGAGCAAACATATTTTTCTTATAAGCTTCCACTCCAGGCTGGTCAAAGGGATTGACGCCATTCAGATATGCAGAAATACCGCAGGCTCGTTCAAAGAAATAGATCATTTCACCTAAATTCTTTTCATCTGCCTTGTCGATGGAGATCTGCATATTGGGACAGCCTCCGTCCTCATGGGCTAACATAGTTGCGAGCATCGCCTTTTCAGAAATCCCCGAAACAGGGCAGCCTGCCAAATAGTCGAGGCCATCGGCAGAAGCACGTTCTTCCGGTACGAGGAGTTCGTGCCGTGGGTGTTCCAGATGCAACACGGTCTCAAAGACAGAACGACTGCCATCCTGAATGAACTGCCCCAGAGAATGCAAATCCGTGGTATAAGACACAGCCGCAGGGAAAATACCTTTTCCATCTTTCCCTTCCGATTCGCCAAAAAGCTGCTTCCACCACTCCGTAAAATAGTGCAGTGAAGGTTCAAAGTCAGCCAGGACTTCAATATGATAACCACGTCGATAGAGCAGATTACGGGCTAAGGCATAGCGCAGAGCAGGGTTAGAGCGTCCCTGTTCAGCAAAGCGTTCGCAAATGCCACGTGCTCCTTCCATGAGGGCCTCAATATCCAGGCCTGCAGCGGCTATAGGCAAAAGCCCTACGGCTGTGAGGACGGAATAACGGCCACCGATATCATCGGGGACCACAAAGCGTTCATAGCCTTTGGCGATCGCCAGTTCGCGCAGGGCGCCTCTGTGCGCATCTGTGGTTGCAAAAATTCTGCGGGCCGCCTCGGCTTCGCCATAGCGTTTTTCCATATAGGCGCGAAGGAAACGAAATGCGAGCGCTGTTTCTGTGGTCGTTCCTGACTTGGAAATGACATTCAGCGAAACATCGTGTTCATTCAGAATTGAAAGCAGCTCAGACAAATAAGTTGATGAGAGGCTATTGCCGGCATAGACCAGCTTTGTCGCAGTCTTCTCCGTTCGCCCGGCCTGTGCAGTAAAGGCTGGAGTCAACGCTTCAACAACAGCACGTGCTCCCAGATAAGAGCCGCCGATACCCACCACGACCAGAAGGTCACTTTGCTTTTTGATCTTCTCTGCGGCCTCGAGAATACGGCTAAATTCATCCCGATCAAAATTCATCGGCAAATCACGCCAGGCCAGAAAATCACTGCCAAAGCCCTTGCCTTCAAGCAGCGTTTGCTCGGCAAGAAGCGCCTGCGCTTCCATTTTTTCAAATTCAGCCTCGCTGAGAACCTTCATCAGGCGTGAAGTATCCAGTTTTATCATCGTTCTCCCCCTCAGTCGATAAGTTCAAAAATAAATTCGCCTTTGCGGCAGCCAATTTTGACACCCTTTTTCCTTTTAAGCTGGCCATCAAGCAGCATATCAGAGAGTTTCTCTTCAATTTCACGCCCGACGGTTTTGCGCAGCGGACGCGCGCCAAATTTTGGATCGTAGCCCTTTTCGACAAGCGCATCTTTTGCTGCTGCCGTGATTTCAAGCTTATAGCCCTGATGCTTCATGCTCTCTTTAACCTCAGCAAGAATCAGATCGACGATGCCACGCAGATTTTTCTGACTCAGATCTGAGAAGACAATGATCTCGTCGATACGGTTCAGGAATTCAGGACGGAAAATCTCTTTCAGCACCGTGTCTACCCTGCTCTTCATGGAGCGTTGAGGGTCAGTGCCAAAGCCCATGCCGTTTGCCTTCAGCGTTGTGCCGGCATTGGAGGTCATGATGATGACCGTGTTGGCAAAATTGACCACGCGTCCATGACTGTCCGTAAGTCGGCCGTCATCGAGGATCTGCAGCAACATGTTGTAGACATCCTTGTGAGCTTTCTCAATTTCATCGAGCAGAATCACGCTGTAAGGATGTCTGCGGATCTTTTCCGTCAGCTGGCCGCCGTCATCGTATCCGACATAGCCCGGAGGTGAGCCGATAAGTTTGCTGACCGTGTGACTTTCCATAAACTCAGACATATCTAAGCGCACGAGCTCATCCTCACTATCAAAGAGAGCTTCTGAGAGCGCTTTGGCAAGTTCCGTCTTGCCCACGCCTGTAGGTCCGACGAAGAGAAAAGAAACAGGCTTGTTCTTCTTACCAAACCCTGCGCGTTTTCTGCGTATTGCCTTGGCTAAAGCTGTGACCGCCTCTTCCTGACCGATCAATCTGCGGTGCAGACGCTGTTCCAGCTGCAGCAGCTTTTCGCCTTCACTCTCGGTAATATGCTTCACAGGGATGCCGGTCCACATTTCAACCACGTCAGCAATATTGTTTTCACTGATTTCCACCGGATGATTGCGCTGATTGAGCTCCTCTATCTCAGAATTGAGGCGCAGTATCTGCGAGGTCAGCTTGGCCTTTTTCTCAAAGAATGCCGCGCGCCCGGCTTCATCACCGCCGCCTTCCATGCTGTCCTGGAGTTCGCTCATCTCATCTTCAAGTGCGAGTCGCTCATCCTCCTTCTTTTTCAGCTCTGTCAGCAAGGCGTTATCAAGATTGACACGGGAACCCGCTTCATCCAGCAGGTCGATCGCCTTATCGGGAAGATAGCGTTCCTGAATATAGCGAGAGGAAAGCCGAACGGCTGCTTCAAGCGTTTTATCAGGGAATGAGACATTGTGATGGGCTTCATAGTAAGGCTTGACGCCCTTGAGAATTTCCAGGCAGTCCTTTTCGTCCGGCTCCTCAACAATCACCTTTTGAAAGCGACGTTCCAGTGCAGAGTCCTTTTCGATAAAGCGACGGTACTCATCCAGTGTAGTGCAGCCGATGACACAGATTTCTCCCTGTGCCAGGGCAGGTTTAAGGATATTGGCCGCATTCATGGCGCCCTCTGCATCACCAGCCCCCATGATATTATGCAGTTCGTCAATGACCAGAATCACATTTCCTGCTGATCGCGCATCATCGACGACACCCTTCATGCGGGATTCGAACTGACCTCGAAACTGCGTCCCCGCCACCATGCTGGTCATATCCAATTGATATATCTCGCGATCAAGAAGCTTGGCCGGGACCTGACCATGGACAATACGGACCGCCAGGCCTTGCGCCAGAGCAGTCTTACCTACGCCTGGCTCACCCAGTAAGGCAGGATTATTTTTATTGCGCCGATTGAGAATCTGCACCATACGGTTCAATTCTTTTTCACGCCCGATAATGCGGTCAATTTTTCCTTCCCGGGCAAGATCTGTAAGATTCGTCCCAAACTGATCCAGATATTTTTTTCGCCGTTCACGCTGGCGGCGATTCTTGCGCTGTTCAGTTGCATTTGGGGAGGATTCACGATCTGCTGACATCCCCATGTTGGCATTCATCAGCTCAGAAAGTTGAGAGGGCTCGCGCGTTGATCCCAGTATGGCATCACGGGAACGATTTCCCTCAGCACTGCCGTCGCCCTGAGATTTTAAAGCTTCCATAGCCTGACCGAGGTCAAAGTCAGAATTCATCAGCGCTTCCAGAAATTGTCCGGGAGCCTGGCCCTGCATCTGATTCATGACCTCATTGATGCGCGACTGAATTTCGTCGACATTATCGCGATTCACGCCGGAGCGGGCAAAAACTTCTTCCAGGCCGGCAATATTTTTATCCATCGCGCATTTCAGGCATATACCCTCTGAAATGCGGCGATTTTCTTCAATACGAGTCAAGATGATGACGGCTTCATTTTCGTGACAGATTTGACATTTAGGCATTGATCTTATCCTTTAATATTTAATTCCTGCCGCACTAATACGTCTTTCAGATAACGGCCGGTATACGATTCTTTGTCTTCAGCCACCTCTTCAGGAGTGCCGCAGCACACTACGGTACCTCCGCCGTCTCCTCCTTCAGGTCCAAGATCAATGACATAATCTGCGGTTTTTATGACATCAAGATTATGTTCGATCACGAGGACAGTATTTCCATTTTCCGTCAGGCGCTGCAGGATGTCAATTAAACTCGCGACATCGTCTGCATGGAGTCCTGTGGTGGGTTCATCCAAAATATAAAAGGTGCGTCCAGTCTGCCGACGTGAGAGTTCCGACGCCAGTTTGATGCGCTGGGCCTCTCCCCCGGAAAGCTGAGTCGAAGGTTGCCCAAGACGGATATAACCGAGGCCGACATCGCGCAAAGTCTCCAGTTTCCGCCGGATGGCCGGAATGGTTGAGAAGAAGTCCAGAGCCTCTTCCACCGTCATATTGAGCACATCAGAAATGTTCTTATCCTTGTAACAGACCTCCAGCGTTTCTCTTTTATAACGACGGCCATGGCAGACTTCACATTCCACATAGACATCGGGAAGAAAGTGCATTTCAATACACTTCACCCCATCGCCTTTACAGGCTTCACAACGTCCGCCTTTAACATTAAAAGAAAAGCGACCGGGTTTGTAACCACGAGCCCTGGCTTCACGCGTCTCACTGAACAGCATGCGAATATCATCAAAGACCCCGGTATAAGTCGCCGGATTGCTACGTGGCGTACGCCCAATAGGCGACTGGTCAATGGCAATCACTTTATCAAGAAATTCCAAACCTTCTGCTGAATCAAAATTGTCATAAACTCTGTGGGCTCCATTTAAATCGCCCTCCAGCTTTTTTCGAATAATGCCATTCACCAGTGAACTTTTGCCAGATCCGGAAACGCCCGTAATGCAGTTAAACACGCCAAGAGGGAGAGCTACATCTATATTTTTCAGATTATTCTGGCGGCAGCCATAAAAGCGCAGCCATTCCTTACCGGGGATGCGCCTCGTGTCGGGCACACGAATTCCCATTTTTCCCAAGAGATACTGGCCGGTGATGGAGCGGGCATTTTGCATGAGCTCTTCCACAGTTCCTGCTGCAACAAGTTCACCTCCGTATTCCCCTGCACCCGGACCAATATCAAGAATATAATCCGCAGCGCGAATCGTTTCCTCATCGTGCTCAACCACCAGAACGGTGTTGCCCAGATCCCGTAAATGCTTCAGGGTATTCAGGAGGCGTTGATTATCTCTCTGGTGAAGCCCGATAGAAGGTTCGTCAAGGATATATATAACCCCCATCAGACCTGAGCCAATTTGTGTGGCCAGGCGGATGCGCTGGGCTTCTCCCCCGGAAAGCGTGGAGGCCGAACGTGACAAGGTCAGATAATCCAGACCGACATCAATCAGAAAGCTCAGCCGTTTGCCGAGCTCCGTCATAATGGGTCGCACAATTTTTTCCTGATAGGTCGTCCAGCTCTGAGCCTGCAAAAAATCCAGACATGAACGGATGGGCCGCGAACAGAGCTGATAGATATTCTCACCACCTACGGTGACAGCTAGCGCTTCAGGCTTCAGGCGAGCGCCTCCGCAGCTCGAACATTTTCTGCTTGAGAGGTATCTCTGGTAAAGGAGCTTCATATCGTCGGAACTTGTCTCGTAATAGCGTTTATTCATGGAGGGAACCACGCCCATCCATGCGCTGTAATAAGGCTCGCTCCGTGCATAGGGAGAGTTGCTCGTATCAATTTTCAAACGCTCCCCGTGATTGCCAAAGAGTATAAGTTCGCGTACTTTAGAAGGCAGCTTCTTCCAGGGTGTTTTCAAAGAAAAGTCATAGCGGGATGCCAAAGCTTCGACAAAGCAGCGCGCCCAGCTCTTGCGATCCGCAAAATTCCAGCCCACAGCCTGTATGGCCCCGTCATCGAGAGAAAGATCTTTATCGAAGATCACCAGTTCAGGGTCAATTTCCGTAAGTTCTCCCAAACCTCCACATTCGGGACAGGCCCCATAAGGATTATTAAAGGAAAAAAGCTGTGGACTCACATCCGCAATTGAAATACCACAGTCACTGCAGGCAAAATTCTGCGAATAAAGTTCTTCGCGCTCCCAGCTTTCTCCCTCTTCATTGCTTCCGGAAAAAAGGACCTGTACCAGACCATCCGCCAGGTGAAGTGATGTTTCGAGAGAATCCAGCAGGCGTGCACGAACGGAATCACGGCGAATCAGTCGGTCAACCACAACCTCAATCGTATGCTTTTTCTTCTTATCGAGGCGAAAATCGTCAGGCAGCTCCTCAAGTTCAACAATTTCCCCGTCAATGCGGGCACGGGCAAAGCCCTCCTTGCGTAATCGTTGCAGGTCCCGACCGTATTCGCCTTTGCGGCTGCGAACGACAGGCGCCATCAGCGTCATGCGCGTACCCTCAGGCATGGACATGATCTTCTCAGACATCTGGTCCACCGTTTGCTGCTCAATAAGCTTGCCACAGCGCGGACAATGCACCTCACCAGCTCTGGCAAAGAGCAAACGAAGGTAATCGTAGATTTCAGTCACAGTGCCTACCGTCGAGCGCGGGTTGTGTCCCGTCGTTTTCTGATCAATGGCAATGGCCGGTGACAAACCGCTGATGCTATCGACATCCGGCTTCTGCATCTGACCCAGGAAAAGACGGGCATAGGAGGACAGTGACTCAACATAGCGACGCTGCCCTTCCGCATAAAGGGTATCGAAAGCCAGGGTTGATTTTCCAGAACCCGAAAGGCCTGTGATTACAACAAGTTTATTGCGTGGAATATCCACATTGATATTTTTCAGGTTATGCTCGCGGGCTCCCCTGACTTGAATTGTATTCTGTATTTCCGTCATTCACGATCACTCTCTGCATATTGATCTTATGAAAAGCAGGCAAGGTCTTTAGGACTTGTCTGCCTACTGAGCTTAGCTCCCATTTTGTCACAGGACCACTTTAAAGTCAATTAAAGTCAAACAAGCTTTGTGGATATGAAAAAGCCCCGCAAAATATTGCGGGGCGATGTGGTGACCCTAAGGGGAATCGAACCCCTGATTCCGCCGTGAGAGGGCGGCGTCTTAGACCGCTTGACCATAGGGCCGTTGGTGATTATAGCACGCTATTTTCACTTTTGTAAAGTGTTGCTTAGCAGTTCAGAGCGAAGGTGGCAACAATGACAAGTCTTCAGAGACCATGGCCAGGATCAACGAACTCACCCAGAAAGCCATGCGCTGCCGAAAGGCCCCAAGAAAGAATGGCTGCAGCAGCAGCCAGGTTTAGACTTTCCGCTTCTCCTTGCATTTCTATAGAAATAAGGCAATCGCAGAGAGCTTTGGCCTCTTCGCTGACGCCATGCGCTTCATTGCCAAGCAGAAGAGCAAAGCCGCAATCGTAGAATTTCTTCCGATCTTCAGCCTGTGAACAAGTCAAAAAATTTGACAAAGGGGTTCCGCCCATGTCCGCGGTATAAAGGCGCAACCCCTGGAGAAGTTTTTTTACAAGGGTCAGATTTTCCGCTTCGTAGAGCTTCAGGAAAAGCGCCGAACCCATGGAGGCGCGCAAGGTTTTGGCGTTATAGGGCGAGACATGTTCTCCAAGAAAAATGAGGCCATCAAAGCCAAGGGCTTCAACGGTGCGAATAATGGTTCCCAGATTTCCCGGATCAGCAATTCTTTCCAGCAGAACAAGTCTTGAAGAGGCCGGAAACTGTGCGGGCAAAGGTGAATAAGCCGGGTGATGAAAAACGGCCAGAACCCCCTGGCTGTTTTCTGTACGAGCAAGCGAATCAAAAAGCGACGATTCGACCAGGCGAACCCGTTCACGCCAGTCAGCAGCCTGAACTTTGGCCTCCGGCAGCACAGAGGCTTCAGCGCAGCTTGTTTCAGGAAGATTAACAGGAACTTTGACACTGGCTTCTTCAAGTGAAGGCCGCAGTCTTTCCAGGCCATTTTTCCCTCTCGCGTCGTCGGCAATAAAAAGCCATTCCGGCAGACCGGCAAGCAGGGCTGTCTCAACCAGACGCAGCCCTTCAAGAATCATGACTTGCTCTTTTTTGGCTTTTTGTTCCTGAAAGAGACTGAATGTTCGACGGACGAGTTCATTCTTCCGTGAGCTTATTTTCTCAAATGATTCTGCAAACATGACTTTTCCTGCCTGATAGACTTCAGGCCAAACAAAAAAGCGGGCCGAAGCCCGCTTAAATCAGCTATTAAAGAGCCGCCTTGGCTTTTTCGACTAAGTTCGCAAAGGAAGCTTTGTCGTTGACAGCCAGATCAGCCAGCACCTTGCGGTCAAGGGCGATGTCCGCTTTCTTAAGGCCGTTCATGAAACGGCTGTAAGAAAGGCCATTGGCACGGGACCCGGCATTGATACGGGCAATCCAGAGTTTACGAAAATCTCTCTTTTTTCTGCGACGATCACGATAGGCGTAAACGCCGGACTTCATAACGGCCTGATTGGCCACCTTAAACAATTTACTTTTGCGACCAAAATAGCCCTTAGCCTGTTTCAGCACCCTTTTATGGCGGCGTCTGGTGGTCACTCCACGTTTAATTCTTGCCATGATTGTTTCCTCCCCTCAACCTATTTGTACGGAATCAGCTGACGTACTTTTTTGACGTTGGCCGGGCTGAGTTCCACAATCTTGCGCAAATTTCTTTTACGCTTGCTCGTCTTTTTGGTCAAAATGTGCTTCTTGAACGCTTGTGCGCGTCTGATTTTTCCGCTGCCACTCACTTTGTATCTCTTCTTGGAAGAGCTGTGGGTTTTCATCTTAGGCATAAAAATATGGCCTCCTTCTGCTTGCTCTTATCACTTAGAATACGGAATAAAACCTTTGTCCTGATCCGTTCTCAGCCTTCATGTTCGCCTGAGTCAGGGGCTTGCGCCTTTCCCTCAGTCGTATCATTACTTTTGCTCTCTGCTGCTTTTGCCCGCTCTTTCTTTTCTTTGCTGCTGAGCGGTGCAAGGTACATGACCATGTTGCGGCCCTCCATAATGGGCTGGCGATCGATGCTGCCCAGCTCACTACAGGCCTCGGCAAAATTTTTCATCACGGCATAGCCCTGATTCTGATAACTCATTTCACGTCCGCGAAAACGAATCACCACTTTTACTCTGTCTTCATTGCCGAGAAAACGCAGGGCATTTCTGACCTTGACGTTAGTATCATGCTCCTCGGTTGTGAGTTTAATCTGAACTTCTTTAACCTCAGTGCTCTTTTGTTTCTTCTTGGCTTCCCGCTCGCGCTTGGATTGTTCAAAGGCAAACTTTCCATAATCCATAATACGCGCCACCGGATTGTCCGGGTTGGGAGAAATGAGGACGAGATCCAGGCCACTCTCATAAGCCAGATCCAGGGCCTCATTAAGTGGAACAAGCCCCCGCATCTGTCCCTCTGCGTCGATCAGTCGAAGTTCGCGGAAACGTATCTCATCGTTGATCCTGACCTGGTTCTTCTTGGTTTTTGGGTTAGCTATGGTCATGCCTCCTTGTTTTCTCGCATTAAAAAAGCGGATTGACTCCGCTCTTCAACAGATAAGGCAACGCCTCTACGCTGAAACCTTTTCGCCGTAAGCTCAAGGTGAGATCGGAATCTACTTTTTGTTCGCACCACATTATCGACGTTTGTTCCATCGATGTCAAGTCTTTTAACAATTTCTTTAAAGACCGGCCAGAAGGCCGGTCAGTAAGTCTCAGCGCTCATCTCTGTGCATAAAATACTTGTAGAGTTCACCACAGATAAAGGGAACGAACGCCAATCCTATCATGATCAGCCAGTCACGCAGGTTCGGCGAAATGGTGTGGAAAAGTAAATCAAGAGCTGGCACAAAGACCACAACTAACATGAGAGCAAAAGCCAGAAGAATTGATCGGTTCATAGTGGGATTCGTGAAGAGGCCAATTTTAAATACCGATTTGCGCTCACTGCGACAGGAGAAAGCTCGAATTAATTCTGCTGTAATCAGCGTTACAAAGGCAAAGGTGCGCGCCCCATCAGAGGGCGCTCCATTTTCAGCAGCAAAGAAGTGGAAATTCGGAATAAGTTCCGGTGTCCCAGCTGCCGTCATAATCACCTCATGCTGCTCCGTGGCGTAGTCCGGATAGAAATAGCGTCCGAACTGAAAGGCTGCAAAAACGGCAAGGAAAATCGCCAGAGCCTGCACGATAATTGAGCCCACCATCTCTTTATTGATAATGTGCTCATTTTGATCGCGTGGAGGCTGCTGCATGATGTCCGCTTCGCCTTTCTCCTGACCCAGAGCGAGAGCTGGAAAGCTGTCAGTCACAAGATTGAGCCAGAGAAGCTGGATAGGCAGGAGCGGAGCGTAATTGGGACCCAGGAGCAGGTTCGTAATAAAGATAACCAGGATTTCTCCCACATTGCAGGAGAGTAAAAAAGAGACAAATTTGCGGATGTTGCTGTAGATAATACGGCCTTCGCGGACAGCCGAGACAATCGTGGCAAAGTTATCGTCGGTCAGGATCATCTCCGCCGAGCCCTTCGCGACCTCCGTCCCGGTAATTCCCATGGCCACACCGATATCAGCCTGCTTGAGGGCAGGAGCATCATTGACGCCATCGCCCGTCATACTTGCGGCATGACCGCACTTGCGCAGGGCCGAAACAATACGCACTTTGTGCTCAGGCGAAACACGGGCATAAACAGGAACCGTCTCACAGACAGCCTGAATATCTTCATCGCTCATCTTATTGAGTTCAGTTCCTGTGAGGACCTTGTCCTCTTCTTCGGCAAGATCAAGGTCTTTCGCAATGGCCAGAGCAGTTTCCGCATAGTCTCCGGTAATCATGACACAGCGAATACCGGCTTTTTTGCAGACGCGGATGGCCTCGCGGGCTTCCGGACGTGAGGGATCAATCATGCCTGAGAGGCCGACAAAGATCATGTCACTTTCGGCTTCCGCAGAGTTCTCCGGATCGTGAATCTTATACGCGTAGGCGAGGACACGCAGGGCTTTGCGGGCCATTTCGGAGTTTTTCGCAAGGATTGCCTTACGACGTTCCTCGCTGAGTTTGACGAGTTTGCCCTGCTGCATTTCATAAGAACAGTGAGCAAGTAAAATATCCGGTGCGCCTTTCGTAAGGGAGAGTTTTCCCTCAGGAAAGCCCTCATAAAAGACAGACATCATTTTGCGTATGGAGTCAAATGGCAGGTCACCCAGGTACTTAACTTTTTCCTGCAGGTCTTTGCGCCAGAAACCAACTTTCGCAGCCAGGGTCAGGAGAGCCCCTTCTGTCGGGTCACCGAGGATGGTCCAGAGCTGATCGTCGTTCTGCTTAAGTTCTGCATCGTTACAGAGCAGGGCAATTTCCAACAGACGGCCAAGTTTGCGGCTCTGCTGCTCATCCTCTTCCCCGTCGCCGCACAAGAGGATATCGCCTTCCGGCGCATAGCCGCTGCCTGTAACGGTATAATCCTTATCACCGACATAAAGGCAGGTCACAGTCATTTCGTTTTGCGTCAGGGTGCCTGTCTTATCACTGCAGATGGTATCAATACTGCCCAAAGTCTCCACGGCCAGCAGACGCTTCACAATGGCATGTTCTTCGGCCATACGGTTCATGCCCAGCGCCAGAACAATGGTTACCACCGCAGGCAGACCTTCGGGAATCGCCGCCACCGCCAGGCTGACAGCGGTCAGAAACAGGGTAACCGGCTCGCCGCCCTGCAAAAGCCCCGCTACAAAAACAAGAATACAAACGACAATGCAGACAATGCCCAGCACCTTCCCCAGATGATTGAGATTTTTCTGTAAGGGTGTGGCTTCACTTTCGATGCTTTTAAGACGAGTCGCGATACTGCCGACTTCCGTGCTTTCTCCGGTCAGAACCACAACTCCGCTCGCGCTGCCATAGGTAATGGACGTCCCGGAGAAGACCATGTTGCTGCGGTCACCAATACCCTTTTCTTCTTTTGTACTAAAGGCCGCATCCTTTTCCACAGGTACGGATTCACCCGTCAGAGAAGATTCTTCTGCCTTAAGATTTGAAGATCTCAAAAGGCGGATATCCGCAGGCACGATATCGCCCGCTTCCAGAATGACAATATCGCCTGGGACCAGGTCCTCCGCAGGCAAGAGCATTTGTTCGCCATTGCGCAGCAGCCGGGCCGAGGGTGCAGACATTTTCTGCAGCGCTTCAATAGCCTTTTCTGCACGTCCCTCCTGAATCACTCCGAGGATAGCATTGACCACCACAATCGCCAGTATGATGATCGCATCGGCCATTTCGCCAAGGGCGCCGGAAAGCGCCGCAGCAATAATAAGAATGATGATAAGAAAATCTTTGAATTGATTCAGCAGTTTTTGCAGAAACGTTTCTTTTTTCTCTTCCTCAAGACGGTTGGGGCCAAAATGAAGCCGTCGGCTTTCGGCCTCAGCGCTTGTCAGCCCCACTTGAGGATCAACCTCATAGTGTTCCAGAACCGTATTCTGATTCAGGCGGTAGATGTCCTTTTTCTCCAGACAAGTCATTTCTTTCATCAGTATCCCTCTTATTTGCATTGTTCCCTGTAGCAGCGTGAGAAAGGGCAGCTTCTGCTTTCCTGAATTTCATCCTGCTGGCGGCCAAGCCGTTTTCTCTATAAACGTCCTCTTAAAGAAAGGCATTCTGTTTATTTTATAAAAAAGCCGGAGCTTTTGTCGATACCCTCTCTTTATTTAGGGTTTCAGTTTTGCTTCTTTGGGTCGCAAGCTGGCCACTGTCCGGTCTTTACTATGCTTCCATCGGCCATCAGCCAGAGCACCGAAACGCCGAAAGTTTCGGCAAGCTTTTTCCCCTCTTCCACGCTCTTGCTGAAAAAAGCCGTGCTGAGGGCATCGGCCAGGCCTGAATCCAGCGCTGATACAGAAATGGATATATAGAGCTTGCTGGGATAGAGCGTCGCTGGATCAATAATATGATGGTAGCGTACGCCCTTAAACGTAAAGAAGCGCTCATAAATGCCCGAGGTCACCAGTGCGCCCTGTTCGAGAGCAAAACGATCCAGAGTCTCTCCATTTTTTGACCGGGGGTCCAGGACTCCGACCTGCCAGGCTTGCCCATCCGGGCGCGAGCCTATACTGCGCAGATTGCCGCCGACACTGATCAAGGCATGTACTTCTCCGGAGGCTAAGAGTTCCTCAGCAATTCGTTCAACTGCGTAGCCCTTAGCAAAGCCCCCAAAATCCAGGCGCATTTCCCTGTCTTTGAAGAAAATGGTTCCCGCTTTTTCGTCAAGGATAATGTCGCCAGGATCACAATGAGCCGCCGCTTTTTTCAGTTCCGCTTCTTGCGGCAGACTCGCCTTTTCAGGCTGCATTTTCGCTTGCTCCATGGCTTCATGCCATAAAAGCGTCACCGGGCCCAGAGCGACATTAAAACTTTCAAGTTGCAGCGAAAGTTCTTTCCCCCTGCGCACGAGTTTAAAGACCTCCGGGTCGGCTAAGACAGGTTTCTTAGCAGCTTCAGCGTTGATTTCACGGAGATTGGCCCCCCGGCGCTTTTCCCCCTGACCTACATAATCGTAGATCGTAAAAAGATCAGAATAATATTGCAGGCGTTCCTGTACGATATCTGCAAATGCATTAAAAGATTCTTCCGAAGGGGTATAAGCAATGAGATCAGTCAACGTGTCAAAAGGTCCGACAAACTGTCGCCGGAAACGTTTCAACGACTTTTCAGCCTTACTTTGCTCCGACCCGGACGTCGCACTCTGCGGTACTTTTGCACAGGCATTGAGCCCCAGCAGAAGACTAAAACTAAAAGTGATCAGCAGCACTCTGGCCAGAAACGGCAGCAGCTTAATTTTTTTGAGGCCTTTCCTCATGGCCGGAACTCTCCTCAGCGTCATTCGAAACTTTAGCAATTTTGATTTTGGCTACACGGCGATCATCCATTTCCATAACCGTAAAGAGCAGATTTCTGAAACGTACCTGGGGATGCTCTTCAACTCCGGGAATACGTCCCAGCAAACTGAGAACAAAACCTGCCATTGTTTCATAGTCGTCATCCTCTTTCATCTCAGCCAGTTCTGGAATGTAAGCACCGGCCTCCTGTGGGGTGAGCCTGCCATCCAGGAGATACGACCCGTCATCGAGAAGTCTACAGGGTTCATCGGCTGCATCGTATTCATCGGAAATATCACCGACAATTTCTTCCAGAACATCTTCAATAGAAATGATCCCATCCATACCGCCATATTCATCAATGACCACCGCCATGGAAATATGATTCTGACGCATTTCCCGGAAAAGAACCGTCACAGTTTTCCCTGAAGGCACAAAATAGGCCGGGCGGATGACTTTGCGGAGGTCGAATTTTTCTTCATCAATGGGATAAATCGTAAAGAGATCCTTGATGTGCAGGATACCGATAATGTTATCGATATCCTCGTCATAGACCGGGAAGCGGCTGAACTTTCCATACGCAGCCTGCTGCAATACTTCAGACCAGCTGCTGTCCGCAGCCAGCGCTTCCACCGCTGTACGTGGGGTCATGATCTCCGAAACTTCTTTATCGTCAAGATCAAAGACCTTGTTGATCATGTCAGCTTCTTCCTCATGAATTTCACCGCTCCGACTGGAAACCTGGGTGAGCAGACGAATTTCCTCTTCACTGACGCGCTCATTATCTGCATGTTCAGGCAAATGCAGCAAGCGCGAAACAAGATTTGTCGCCTTGTTCAGGAGAATGGTGACCGGCTGGAAGAGAATTTCACAGAAATGAAGCAAGCCGGCGAAGGCCCTTGAAAAGGCCTCGGGTTTGGCCATACCGATGCGCTTGGGAACCAGTTCGCCGAGAACCAGGGAAAAAAATGAGATGATCAGAGTCATGAGGATAGTGGCAATGGTTTGCAGCCATGGTCGGCTTCCTGCAGGATCAAGAAGACGGTAAACATGTGGCGCCAGATTGTCAGCGCCAAATGCGGCAGAAAGAAAACCAGCCAAAGTGATGCAGACCTGTATGGTCGCCAGAAAAGATGCTTGATTTTCAATAAAATGAAGCAGCCTCTGTGCTGCTCGGTCTCCTTTCTCCGCCTCACTGCGAATACGGGCCTGATTCATGGTGACCACAGCCATCTCAGAAGCCGAAAAAAAGCCATTGATCAGAATGAGGATAAAAATGAGCAGAATGTTGAAGAATATGGGATCATTGGACGGTCCCACCGACTCACAAAATAAAACGTGGCATAAACCACCGCCTTCGTTCACGAAAGCAACCTCCTTTATGGCCCCGCCTGCAGGACAGGAAAACGAGAATAAGGCTAAGAGCAAGACCTCAACCTTAAATTCTTAAGTAAGCTTATATTTTGAAAATATATCATTGAACAGCAAAAATCTGCAAGTCACGGAACAGCAAAAATCTGCAAGTCACGCTAGATGAGTACTCTGGCCTCAGCGGTATCCAAACCGTAGAAAATTCAGGAGACGAAAGCTTGTTTCCAGCCCTTTAGCGATACAAGTGGGTGCTTTTTTCAGCTAAATTTAACAATACTTTTTCCTTTTTTTGCGACGAAGCTGTCTATTTTATTGTAAGTTCAGAAGCAAAGACCTATAATGCTTTGTGTAGAGAACAGTCCAGCACAGCTGGATGTTTCTGCGTTTTGTCGTGCGCACACTTATGTAGCGGCCTTTTCTTTCTTTTTAAAAGAAATTGGAAGCTTGATTTCAGTGTGAGCAAATACAGTGCAAAGAGGATTATTATGAAAAGCGGAATCAAAAAAATTCAGGACGAAGTTCAGGCCATGAAGGATCAGGGTCTTCTGACCGAAGAACGAGTAATCACAGTTCCTCAGAGCAATCATATTGATACGACCAAAATGAAAAATGTCATCAATATGTGCGCCAATAACTACCTTGGTCTCGCCAACAACCCGCGCATCATCGAAGCAGCCAAAGCGAGCTATGCAAAATGGGGGTATGGCCTCTCTTCTGTGCGCTTTATCTGTGGGACACAGCAGGTACACAAAGATTTGGAAAAGGCCCTGGCCAAATTCTTCGGCTTTGAGGACGCTATTCTTTACTCTTCCTGCTTTGACGCCAATGGCGGTCTCTTTGGTGCTATCACCACGGACGAGGATGCCATTATCAGCGACGAATTAAACCACGCTTCGATTATTGATGGCGTGCGTCTCTCCAAAGCGAAACGCTATCGCTATAAAAATAACAATATGGAAGAGCTCGAGAATTGCCTCAAACAGGCAGACGCCGATGGCTGCAAGGTCAAAGTGATCGCGACTGACGGCGTTTTCTCGATGGACGGCATCATCGCCAACCTCAAAGGCATCTGCGATCTGGCGGAGAAATATGATGCTCTCGTCATGGTCGATGACAGCCATGCCTCCGGCTTCGTAGGCGAAACTGGCCGTGGCACTCAGGAATACTGCGGCGTCATGGGTCGTGTGGATATTCTCACCTCGACCCTTGGCAAAGCCATGGGCGGAGCCTCCGGCGGCTTTACTCTCTCCAAAAAATGCGTGATCGATTATCTGCGTCAGAAGAGTCGTCCCTATCTCTTCTCCAATACGCTCGCTCCTGCCATGGCCTCGGCCAGTCTGGAAGTGCTGAAATTGCTGGATGAGGACCACAGCCGCCTGAAGACGCTGCAGGAGAATACGAAATTCTTCCGCGAAGGCTGCAAAAAGCTCGGCCTTGACATCATCGACAGCGTTCACCCCATCGTCCCGATCATGGTCTATGACCCGCTCAAGGCCATTAAAGTTTCCAATGAAATGCTGGAGAAGGGCGTCTACTGCGTCGCTTTTAAGTATCCGGTCGTGCCCAAGGGCAAAGACCGCATCCGCGTTCAGATTTCCGCCGCCCACAGTCGCGAAGATCTCGAATACGCTCTCAAGTGCTTTGGCGAGATGAAGCAGAAATACGAATTCTAGCCACAGGTTTACAACTCAAGCGAAGAAGGAGCGGCCTCTTTTGAGGCCGCTTTCCTTTTTCATCCACAGTTTATGTCGAATGACTGTCCAGAATACATTGATGTTTAACAAGGTTGCCTGCGCTCTTTTTCATGCCTTACGCCCAGGAAATGATTGTATGCAGGTTCTTAATTATTGTCCTGTGTTGTAGCCGAAATATGAATTTACTAAAGCTTAATATATTTTGTGTTATTTTAGTAGAAGGCAGGATTGATATGTATAGAGTTTTCTTAGTTGAAGATGATTTTGGCATCGCGGAACCCCTCTGTTTTGCTTTGCGCGAAGAGGGCTACATGGTGTCACACGCTATTTCTGTTCAAGACACAAAACGATGGCTCAATGAGCGCTTCGATCTGGCTGTATTGGATATTTCTCTGCCAGATGGAAGTGGCTATGATATCTGTAAAATGTTGTGGCAAAAAGGTGACATCCCTGTCCTTTTTTTAAGTGCCCTGGACGATGAAGGCCATGTCGTCATGGGACTCGATATGGGCGCCGTTGATTACGTGACAAAACCTTTTCGTCTGCGGGAGCTACTCAGCCGAATTCGAGGTATTTTAAGGAGAAAAAGCAGCACAACACATTCGCCCATTCTATATCAACTGCAGGATATTTCTCTGGACAGCCGGACTATGCAAGTCTGCAAAGGAAATGACGAGCTATTCCTCAGTGCACAGGAATACCGTCTTCTTCTCTTTTTGATGCAGCATCCCGATCAAGTTCTGAGCCGAGATCAAATTGTCCAGGCCATCTGGGATAAAGGCGGAGACTATATCAATGACAATACCCTGAGCGTGACCGTTCGGCGACTGCGCGAGAAAATCGGCGATGATCGGGCAGAACGCATTGTGACAGTGCGCGGCTTTGGTTATAAAGCTTTATCATGAGTTTCCTCATCTTTTTTATCATTATCGGGCTTATATCTCTTGTCCTTGGTCTGATCAGGCGAAGAAGAAATCGGGCTATTAAACGCATGTCCCTGTCTATCCGTCGTGTCATGGCTGGAGATGACAGTATAGATTTGCGTGAGTACCGCAATGGAGAACTTGCTGCTTTGGCTGCTGATGTGCAGAAACTAACTCTTTCACTGCGGGAAAAAGATCTGCAATTGTCTAAAGACAAGACTATCCTGCTTAAAGCCATCAGTGATATCTCCCACCAGCTGAAAACGCCCCTGGCATCCCTTTCCATGTATCTGGAACTGCTCAGTCGACCAACTCTTGATGAGGCAGGAAGATTGAAGTTTTCACAATCGGCAGAGCGGCAGATCACCCGCCTGGCATGGCTTATACAGAGCCTTCTGCTCATGTCGAAACTGGACGCAAAAGCCATAGCATTTAAAATTGAAAAATGCAATTTGCGGGAAATCCTTGAAGAAACAGCCGAGACGTTGCTTCCGAAAATTTCTGAAAAAGCTCAGATCATACAACTGTCCTGTGAACCCGACACCTACATCATGAGTGACCGTAACTGGCTGGTCGAAGCAATCAGCAATTTGCTGAAAAATGCGAATGAACATGCTCCTGAGGAAAGTCTCATCGAGTTGAAAGCGGAACAATTACCGCTCTGCACAATTGTTTCTGTTAGCAACAGCGGCCCAGCGATTGCAGCCGAAGACCTTGGGCATCTTTTCGAGCGTTTTTATCGTGGGCATCATGCTGCACGAGATTCTGTCGGCATAGGCCTGGAGATCACCCGTTCGCTAATTAGCCAGCTCGGCGGAAGGATCGAAGTCGAATCTTCCGAAGGACAATCGACGGTATTTCGTATTATTTTCCCAAGATGACAAAAATGTCACCTGATTTGTCACTCCTCCGTCATTTGTTACAGCTACGCTGATGATGGAGGTCAGAGTCTCATGGAAATATTACGAACAGAAGCTTTATGCAAATCTTACCAGCAAGGCGATGTCCTTGTACGCGCCCTGGACGGCGTGAACATCAGTATCGACAAAGGTGATTTTGTCGCTATCGTAGGCCCCTCAGGATCGGGCAAAAGTACTCTTATGCATATGCTCGGTGGTGTAGACCGTCCAAGCTCAGGGCGCGTGATTATCGCAGGCCGTGACATCACCCAGCTCAATGAAGATAATCTTGCCATTTTCCGTCGCCGACAGGTGGGGCTGATTTATCAGTTTTATAATTTGATTCCCATACTTAATGTGGAAGAAAACATCAAACTTCCCCTCTTGCTGGATGGCCAAAAGGTAGATGAAGAGCATTTTATTGAACTAACTCACTATCTTGGACTGGAGGATCGTCTGCAGCATCTGCCCAGTCAATTATCTGGAGGACAGCAGCAGAGGGTCTCCATCGGACGCGCCCTGATTTATCATCCCGCTATCATTCTGGCAGACGAACCCACTGGAAACCTGGATCAGGAGAATTCTGCTGAAATCGTTCGTCTCCTGAAAGAATCTAATGAAAAGCTGCAGCAGACAGTCATTGTCATCACTCATGACCAGCGCATCGCCATGCAGTCAAAACGTGTTCTCACCATGTCTGACGGGAAAATTGTGCGGGACGAAAGGGTGCGCAGATGATCACGTTAAAATGTGCAAGACGACAGCTTATTAAAAACAAAGATACGACGTTGATCACCATAATCGGGATTATTCTCAGTGTCGCGATGATGACAGCTTTGCTCCTGTTATGCACGGCTTTTCTGGGATTGATGCGTCAGTCCCGTGAAGAAGTGGATGGCTCATGGCATTTTATGCTGACCCAGGCTTCCCCGGAAGAAACTGAACAGTTGTCCAAGCGTGAGGACATCGAAAATATTGCAACCCTGGACATTCTTGGTATGGCGGATGAGTATGCTGAAAACGGTCGCTATTTTAGTGTGCTCTATCAGCTACCGGAAAATCAGCCTTTTTTAGGACTCCATCTTGAAAAAGGACGTCTGCCTGAAAATGCTCATGAGCTGATTATTCCACAGAATTATTACTCTGCTGATCTCAACAGGGTCAAAGTGGGCGATAAACTGACATTGCCCTGGGGGCAACTGGAATTTGACGGAAAGGGTCTTCCCTTTTTACAGTTAAATTCCAATGCCCTGGACCTTGATAAAATTACTTTCAAAGAGGAGTTTACGCAGGAATACACCATCGTCGGTATATACGCACGTGGTGGCGGAGACTCTGTTGCACCAAACTTGCAGGCCTTCTATACAAAAGACTCGCGCGTTCCTTTAGGGCGAAACCTGCTCATCCGCATGAAGGAGTTTAATGCCGCAATCCTTAAAGACTGGCAGAAGAGCCAATATGGCGAGCGCCTGCTCGCTAATGCTTCTCTGGTCGATTTGCTTCCTGGGGTTTCTGGCTTAACCTCTAATCTTCTGGTAAAAAGTTTTGCCCTTGTTTTTATCGTCATTATTGCAGCAGCAGGAATAGGCATGATCACCAACGCCTTCTCCATTTCACTGAGCCGCAGAACACGTTCTCTTTCCATTCTTTCCAGCATCGGCATGACCCGCTGCCAGAAATGGCAGATGGTTCTCTGGGAAGGCCTGATTTTACTCCTTATCGCCCTTCCCCTGGGCGTTTTTTCAGGACACCTGGGCATCTCCGTAGTCTGCCGCGTTTTAGAAGCTCCCATGCAGGATCTCATGCATACGCGGGGATCACTGCGTCCGGTCTGGGATGCCGGTCTGCTCATAAGAATCATCGTGTTATCCACTCTGACTATTGCTTTTTCTTCTATTATTCCGGCTGTGCGCAGTTCACGTTTTTCTCCTCTAGCTGGCCTTAATGAAGAAAGTGAGCATCATCTGAATGTGAATGTTTTACGCGTAAGCCCATTCTGGGCAAAAAGGCTGGGTTTCGCCGCTGAAATGGGCATTAAAAATATGAAACGTAGCCGCCGCAGAACCCGGGCGATAAGTATTTCCCTGGTTCTCAGTCTGGTTCTCTTCAACTCTGTTCTCTATCTCTCGCATATGATGAGAAAAACCGTCGACCTGAAAGCCGATCAGGGATTAGCCGATATTGTCATTGGTAGTACATCTTCTGCCGATCAGCATTTTCTCCAGAGCATCCGTGAGTTAAGTGAAGTTAAAGACAGTTTCCTAATACAGTCTGGATATTTTGAGTTAAAACAAACAAACGAAATGCATGCTTCTCTATTCAGCAATAATAAAACTCCTTGTACCCTGCTTGCCCTGCCCCCGCAGGATCTGGAGCGCTATCTGAAACTCATCGGCATGAATTCACTGAATGATGAAGAAGTTATTTTGATCAATGTCCTCAACACACGCAGCAAGCAAGATGGAAAATTTAATGAGATTCAAACTTTGGCCGATACTCTTCCGGAGAGCCTTGAGCTGATTTCCCCGGAAAATGGCCGGATCTTTAAGCTTAAACCCACTGCTCTGACGTCTAAAAGCGTCCCTGATTTCGCCGATTGGAGCGGCCATCCTGTTATCGTTGCGCCACAGAAAATCGTCAATGATCATCCGGAACAAACATGGTCCAGCCAAATGAATCTCTATGCGCGCGAAGGAGAGCTTGAAAGCTTGAGAGAGGCCCTGTATCATCTTCTTGAAGAGGCTCCGGAAGAATACTATCTTATAGATAAAGCCTATGAGAATGAACACCTGCGCAACGTTATTCTCATCACAGAAGTTTTATTTACAGGTTTCGTGAGTTTGATCGCCCTGATCAGTCTGTTCAATATTCTCAATACCGTTCTCAACAGTTTTTCCATGCGGGAAAAAGAATTCGCCATACTGCGCTCAACGGGTATGGAGAAGCGGCAATTTCACCGTATGATATTCAGCGAAGGACTGATTTATTCTTCTAAAATCTTCTTCTGGGGCTTAATTTGCAGCTGTCTCCTTGCTTCTGGCATAAAGACCTATTTGTCACGATCGGTCGAAATTCCCGCTGATCTCCCCTGGTGGCTATTTTGCACCAGCGGCGCCGTCGTTGCCGTGCTGGTACAGCTGTTGATGCAGTGGGCCTTTCGCAGGACTGGCCGCAAAGTTCTCGTGGAAAATCTCAAGTCCTGAGTTCTGGAGAGGCAGATGGACAACGAGAAGGTTTGGGTCGCAGAGTTCTTCTGGAAGAACGCAGTTCCTGAGTTTTTGATGAATCATCGAACAACGAGGAGATTTGAGAGCAGAGAGCTTGGAATATCTCAGGGCTTGAGTACTCCACTTTCATCTCCTCTTTTTTCGAGGATCAGCAGAGAAAGATAGTCCTCTTTTGACTCGAGTTCAGCAAAGTCCCGTGTAATCTTTTGCTCCGGAAGGCTGGCACGGCTGACCCGGGTCATCCGGTAGCCTTTTGACTGCATTTCTTCCAGGTCGCTTTGCTGAAAACGGCTGCTTTTCAGGAGCACAAGATTATCTTCAGGCGCTTCATTCAACGGCCAGCGATCCTGTACTAAGAGGCCGTGACTTCCCTGACAGAGGGGAATTTGAGCCGCTGCAGCAGCACTCAGAAAGGCCGGAATCCCTGAGACGATTTCGATCTCACTGTCATCCTGAAAATAAGGCAGCAGATGGGCAAAGGTGGAATAAATAAGGGGATCGCCAAGGGTTAGCACAGCAGCTTTGGGGAGCTTTTGCGGATCCGCCATACGGAGTTGATCGCAGGCTTTTTCGATCGCGGCAGCTGCAGAGCGATAGTCCTCTTCTGCCACTTCACCCATGGGGAAAGATAAAAGCTGGATTTTTTTATCCTCTACATAGTCTAATGCCGTGTCCAGGGCAAGGTGTTTGCCCCGGCTGGTCGGCGCAAAGATCAGTTCGCTTTCCCGCAGGCGTCGTATGGCTTTTAGAGTCAATAAGTCTGGATCACCAGGACCGGTACCAATGCCGAATATCTTTCTTCTATAAATGTTCATGTTCAATTTTTATACTGCTTATTCTATGTTTCTTCGCAAAACACTGAAGCGAAGCGAAGCCAAACTTCCCTGCTCAAAATTCGTATGAGAAAAAGCCTCTGCTAATTATTGACGCTTGGCTAAATATTGATGAGAGGAGCTAAAGCCTTGAAAACCTGGCCGATGGGATCGCGGATAATCAGGTCTGCCAGGCCGTCCGAATACGTTTCAGACTGATTGATCAGCACCTTTCGACCTTCAGGCTTCTGGTATGTGATCAGCCCCGCCGCCGGATAAACAACCAGAGAGGTTCCGCCGATAATGAGCAGATCCGCCCCCTGAATGGCCGAGACCGCACGGAGGATATTATCCTGATCCAGGGCTTCTTCGTAGTGTACGATATCGGGGCGAATGAGCGCTCCACAGGCCGTGCATCTGGGCACCAGATCCATCGCATCGACTTCTTCAAAGCTGTAGGCTTTACGGCAATTCTCACAGTAAAAGCGCTGGCCGTTGCCGTGCAGTTCAATCACATTGCGGGAACCGGCTTTTTGATGCAGAGCATCGACATTTTGCGTGATGACCGCGTCACAGAGACCCTTTTCTTCCATTTGAGCCAGCACTTTATGACAAGCGTTTGGCTCTACTCCTTTGGGCATGAGATAGGCCCGGTAAAAACGCCAGTATTCTTCGGAATCATGATGCATAAAGCCGGGTGTAAGAATACGTTCCGCGCCGATATTCTTGGAATAAATGCCGTTTTTGCTGCGAAAATCCGGGATGCCACTCTCCGTCGATACGCCCGCCCCGCCGAAAAAAACCAGAGAGCGCGCATCTTTGATCATCTCCGCAAGTTTTTCAATTATCTTCATGTCCATAGCACTTCTCCTCTGCCTTCTCCCGATATTTTTTCACACAGCTTTCACGTGCATTTTGTTCACTTGGCTTTATTTCAGGTTTTTTGCTTCTTTCTTCCGATATACAATTCATGACTATCATAGCAGGATTCTGCGGATAATAACTCTGCTTAGTTCTTTTTACAAAGTTAAAACAATTCCTTGATTTATAAATATAATACATATATTC